>Ga0222712_10000075_pt1 | contig 132279 bp, 124 predicted proteins | sample C33_657DmetaG_FD_165043 | JGI IMG/M metagenome (GOLD analysis project Ga0222712, IMG submission 165043) | Estuarine water microbial communities from San Francisco Bay, California, United States - C33_657D | ecosystem: Environmental > Aquatic > Marine > Unclassified | place: USA: California... | reverse complement strand
GCGGGCCGAGCGAGCGCGGCTGGTACAGGCGCGGCGGCGGCTGGACGGACTGGCGCGTGAACTGGACCTGATCTCGTATCGCAAGGTTCTGGAGCGCGGCTTTGCGCTGGTGCGCGGCGAAGACGGTGCGGTGCGCCGCCGCGCCGATGTCATTGCGCCAGGCGAATCCCTGACGTTGACCTTTGCCGATGGCGAAGCGCGGGCGGTGGCGGGTGAGGGCGGCGTGGAACCCAAGGCCGCCAAAGCCCCGAAGAAATTGCCGCCCAAGGATCAGGGCTCGCTTTTTTAAGGCGCCATACGGTAATCTGGCTGCATGAACATCATGGAACGCGACAAGGGCGAGGCCAAGCTTCGCTATCTCGACGGCGAATATGAAATCGTCACGCCCGGCGGCTATGTCGTCTGCGCCGTGACCGGCACGCAGATTCCGCTCGACGCCTTGCGCTATTGGAGCGTCGACCTGCAGGAGCCTTACGCCAACCCGGACGTTTCGACCCGGCGGGCGCAGGAAAAGGGCCTGGTTCCGAAATGACATCTTCGAAATGATTGCACGCCGGTTTTTTATCGGCGCATCGCTCGGTCTGGTCGCCATGCCCGCTGGGGCGCAGGAGCGGGTCACTCGCTTTTCCGTCACCGGTTCACTGGAACAGGGCAGCCTGGCGATGGGCAGTTCCCCGCCCGGTTCGGTGGCGGCGCTGGACGGAAGGCCGCTGCGCATCCTGCCCGATGGCCGGTTTGCGTTCGGTTTCGGCCCCAACCAGACAGCTGCGTCGGTTGTCACGGTGCGGTATCCCGACGGCGGTGGCGACAGCAAGTCCTTCACGCCTTCGGTGCGCAAGTATGATGTGCAACGGGTAAACGGCCTGCCGCAGAACACGGTAACGCCGCCGCCGGAAGTCACGGCCCGCATCGCCCGGGAAGCCGAAGAGGTTTTTCTGGCGCGGGTGTCGGACACGCCGGGCAGCGATTTTCTTTCGGGCTTCGACTGGCCGGCGCCGGGCAGGCTCAGCGGCGTGTTCGGCAGCCAGCGCATCAACAACGGCATACCGGGCGCGCAGCATTACGGCGTCGACATGGCCGCGCCCACCGGCACGCCGATCCTGGCGCCGGCGGATGGGGTCGTGACCCTGTCGGCGGATCATTATCTCAGCGGCGGCATCACGCTGATCGATCACGGGCAGGGCGTATCGACCGCCTATCTGCATCAGAGCCAGCGATTGGTGAAGGTGGGTGATGCGGTGAGGCGCGGCCAGCGTATCGGGTTGATCGGTGCAACCGGCCGCTCGACGGGTCCACACCTGCACTGGGCGATGAACTGGTTTCAGACGCGGCTGGATCCATCGCGCTCCACGCGCAAGCCGTCGCCGCAGCCTCTCTAGACCGGCTTGCCGACGTAGCACTTGCCGTCGCCGCTTTCGAATTTGGTGTGCGGCGTGGCGGCGAAGAACTCGTCAAAAGCCTGACGCACTTCGGGCCATTTGCCCTTGCCCAGCCAGCTCTTGAAATAGTCGTCGCCGATCAGGACGCCGCCGGGCGTGAGCTGCGGCCACCAGGCTTTCAGATCGCCCATCACCGACATGTAGTCATGACCGGCATCGATGTGCAGCACATCGGGCCGGATGCCTTTTTCCTTCAGCAACTGGAAGCCGTTGATGGAATCCAGCGGCAGCGGCACCACGATATCGGCCAGCCCTTCATTGCAGATATTGGCGGCGAACTTGTGATACAGGCGCGGGTAGCCGAATTCGAAATCCAGATCAGGAATGAACTTCTCCCACAGATAATGCTCGCTGGAGCCCAGCCAGGTGTCGATGGCGATCACGGCGGTATCGAGAGTCAGGCGCTGAATTTCCTTGGCCATGGTGACGACCGAGGCGCCTTTCCACACGCCGACTTCCACCACCACGGTCGGCTTCACCTCGGCAATGGCGCGGGTGAGATAGGGATGCTGGGAATGCCAACCCTGAAGATCGGTGGGAAATCGATGCGCGGGGAAATCCTTCAGCGGATCGCGTCCGAAGAACAGTTGATCCAGGATTTTCTTGCGCATGCTCATGGTGCGAGCTTTTTATCACGGGTGAGGGCGATGTCACGCGCCGTCGGCCAGCGATTGTGAATCCACAGCCATTGGGCGGGATCGGTGCGCACAGACTCTTCGATGCGCGCGGTGAGCAGCGCGGTCAGGTCGTGTATGTCGCGGGTCTCGTCGCTGCTGGGTGTGAAGTCCGGCCCGGGCGTGACGGTGACATGAAAGCGCGCGCCGCCGGTGCGCCTGTTGGATGCCATCAGGATGCGCGCGCCCAGCTTCAAGGCCAGCGCGGCGGGTGCTGGCGTCGTCATGGCGTCGCGCCCAAAGAAGGGCACGGCGATGCCTTCACGCAGCTTCTGATCGACCAGCATGTAGATCACGCCGCCGCCGCGCAGTTGGCCCATCATGCGCCGCGCGGCATTGTGCTTGGCCAGCAAGCTGCCAGGACCATTGATGGCGCGCTGGCGCGCGATCCAGTTTGCGATGTAGGGATTGTTGGGCGGGCGCACGATGGTGGCGCCCTTCAGGCCGAACTGCTCGCCCAGAATCGGCATCATCTCCCAATTGGCGAAATGACCCGACAAAAACAGGATCGGCTGGCCTTTGTAATTTTCCGGTTGCTCGGGCGTGGTGAAGGTGATGCGCGGGTCATCGCCCAGCGGCGAGAATTTTTCGAGGTGCGGATACTCTGCCACCACCCGGCCCAGATTGTCCCACATCGCGATGCGGATCGCGTCGCGTTCTTCGTCGGTTTTTTCTGGAAAAGACGCCAGCAGATTGCGCCGTGCGGTGCGGTCGGGCGGCAGCAGGGAAAAGACATTGCGGCCCAGAAAGCCGCCCAGCCGGCCTGCGGCTTCCAGGCCGATCACACGAAATACCGCCATCAGCACGAAGAAGCCGGCGGCTTCCACGCCATAGCGCAGCTTCTGCGGAAAAGTGAGGCCGGGCTCGGTCATCGGGTTTTGCGCTAAACCCGCGCCAGAGCCCTGTCAAGCAAGGCCTCCAGCGCGGCCGCATCGTCGAACACAGTCACGGCTTTGACGGCGCGGATACCTTCGCGCATCGCCACGGAAAGCCGCACGAAATCCTTTTCGGTCGTGACCAGCATGGTCTCGCCGGAAATGGCCTTGAGCTGGGCGATCTCGTCTTCGGTGTAAGGATGGTGATCGTCGAAAAAGCAGGAGCCTGTCACTTCGGCGCCCTGGGCTTCCAGCGACGCGATGAATTTCTCGGGCCGCCCGATGCCGGCAAAGGCGAAGACGCTTTGTCCGGCCAGCGCGCCGGCATCGGCTTGCAGCCGCGCCCGCAGGACCGGGCCGGTATAACCGCCAAGATCGGGATCGCCATCACCCACCAATATGACCGCATCGGCGCGGGCCAGTCCCTGAGCTACGGACTCCCGCAACGGACCTGCCGGGATCATCCGGCCATTGCCGAAGCCGGTCTGCGCATCCACCACCACCAGCGACAGGGATTTCTTCAGCGCGAAATTCTGATGGCCGTCATCCATCACCAGCGCGTCGGCATCTTTCTGCGCCGCCAGCTTGGCCCCCGCGGCGCGGTCCTTGGCCACCACTGTTGGGGCTGCGCGCACCAGCAACAGGGCCTCGTCGCCCATCACCGCCGCACTGTGGGCGCGCGCCACCAGTGCGGGGCCCTTTTCGCTGCCGCCATAGCCACGCGTCAGGAAAAAAGGCTTGCGGCCGCGCGCGCGCAAGGCGGTTGCAATGGCAATGGCGATGGGCGTCTTGCCGCTGCCGCCCGCCGTCAGGTTGCCGACGCAGATCACGGGTAGGCCGGTATCGGCAGGCCTGGCGAAACGCGCCTTCAGCGCAACGCTGGCGCCATACAGAAGGCCCAGCGGCGACAGCAGCGCCGCCAACGCCCCGCCACTTTGCCAGAAATCAGGTGCGCGCATCGAGCAGCGCTTTCAGGGCGGTGATCGTGCGATCCACCGCGCCGGACAGGGTGGCTGCGCCGCGCGCGGCGGCCACACCCGCCTGGGCGGCGGCGTCCGGATCGGTGAGCAGCCGCGCCGCCTCGCGCGCGATATCGCTGCTGTTGTGGACGCGGCCAAAACCCTGCGCCGACAAGACCGCATCAAAAGCACGGACGGCGTTGGCGGTGTGCGGTCCGGCCAAGACGGCGCAGTTCAGCGCGGCGGGTTCCAGCGGGTTGTGCCCGCCCATGGGCACCAGGGTAGCGCCGATGAAGCAAAAGGGCGCAAGGCGATAGAACAGCCCCATCTCGCCCAGCGTGTCGGCGATATAAATAGCCGTGTCGGTGGTGATGGCTTGACCGCTTGACCTGCGCCGTACAACGCGCGCGCCGCACAGCATTTCAATATCGGGCGCGCGCTCGATATGGCGTGGTACAATAATGGTGAGCAGAGCGGGAAACCGCGCCCGCAGCAGGTCGTGCGCCGGCAGGATGGTCTCGTCCTCGCCAGGATGGGTCTGCGCCGCCAAGAGAACCGGACGCCCCCCAATCGCCTGGCGTAGCTCTTTCAAGGCCGCATCGTTCGCGCTCAAGGGCGATGCATCGGCTTTCAGGCTGCCGGATACCTGGACATGGGGGGCGCCCAACGCGCGGAAGCGGTCGGCGAAGTCCTCGTCCTGCGCCAGCACCACATCGAAAGCGGCGAGCAGCGCCGCCATGCTCTTGCGGGCAAAGCGCCAACGCTGCGCGGATCGCGCCGAGATGCGGGCATTGACCAGCCCCAGCCGCACGCCGCGTTTTTTTGCGCCCCGAATCAGGTTCGGCCACAGATCGGATTCGATGAACAGGCCCGCATCAGGCCGCCAATGGTCCAGAAAGCGGGCTACGGCGCGCGGTGTGTCCAGCGGCACGAACTGGTGCAACGCGCCCTTGGGCAGGCGTTGCTTCATGATGGTGGCGCTGGTCACGGTGCCGCTGGTCACCAGAACCTTGGCGCCACCCTCCATCAGTTTTTCAATCAGCGGGAGCGCCGACAGGCTTTCGCCGACCGATGCGCCATGCACCCAGACCAGCTTGCCGTCTGGACGGGGCAGGCTGGCGATGCCCAGACGCTCGTTGATCCGCGCCTTGTCTTCCTTGCCGCGCGCGGCACGCTGGCGCAGCAGCAGCGGCGCAAGCGGCGTGGCAAGGCCCGCCAGCAGACGCCAGGCGGCAAGACCGAGCGGCGCTCGGGAAGGCTCGCTCATCGCGCGTCTTCCAGATTGTGGCGATAGAGGTTGGCGTACAGGCCATCGGCTGCCATCAGCTCGGCATGGGTGCCGGCCTGGGACACGGCGCCATTGTCCAGCACATAAATCCGGTCGGCATCGACCACCGTGGTCAGGCGATGGGCGATCACGATGGTGGTGCGCCCCTTCATCAGCCGGGCCAAAGCGTCCTGCACCTGGCGTTCGGATTCGGTGTCCAGCGCGCTGGTGGCTTCGTCCAGCAGCAAGATGGGGGCGTTGCGCAGCATGGCGCGGGCGATGGCGATGCGCTGGCGCTGGCCGCCTGACAGTTTCAGGCCGCCTTCGCCCACCGTGGTGTCATAGCCGCCGGGCATCGCCATGATGAAGTCATGGGCCGCAGCGTTCTTCGCCGCCGCCATGATGTCCTCGCGCGACGCGCCGGGCTTGCCCAGTGCGATATTGTCGGCGACGCTTTCGTCGAACAGCACCGCATCCTGGCTGACGATGCCGATGGCGGCGCGCAGGCTTTCCAGGGTGACGGTGCGGATGTCCTGGCCGTCGATGGCAATCACGCCCCTGTCGGCGTCATAGAAACGCAGCAGCAGGTTGAAGATGGTGCTCTTGCCCGCACCCGACGGTCCCACCAGCGCGATCTTCTGACCCGGCGTGATATCGATGCTGACGTTGGACAAGGTAGGTCCGGCATCGGCGTGATAGGCGAAATCGACATTGCGGAAACTGACCGCGCCGCCGGTGGTCCGCAGCTCCGTCGCACCCGGGCGGTTTACGATGGCTGGGCGCGCATCGATGGCGGCGAAGATGCGATGGGCGGCGGCTATGCCGGCGCTGGCGGTGGGCCAGAGCTGGCTGAGATTGCGCACCGGCTGCTGCGCCATCAGCAGCGCCACCAGGAAGCCGGAAAAAGCGTTGAGCGTGATCTGCCCGTTCAGGCTCTGCCAGCCGGCGGCGAACAGCACCAGTGCGATCACCAGCCCCAGGAAGATGTCGGTAATGGGCGCGGCGGCTGCCCGCAGGCGGGCAGCTTTCAGCAGCGTGCCCAGGCGCGATTTCAGCCGGGCATCGACGCGCGCCACGCTATGGGCTTCCAGACCGTAAGCCTTGATGATGCGGCGCCCGTCCATCGCTTCAGACAGCACCACCGACAGATCGCCCGTCTCGTGCATGCCGCGCGTGGCCGCGCGGCGCATCGATGCGCCCAGCCGTTCCATGGTCCAGGCCACCAACGGCAGGGCCACCAGCGCCAACAGGCCCAGCTTCCAGTCCGTGATCATGACGTAGGCGAGGAAGACGATCAGTTGCACGCTTTCCAGGAACACCGCCGCCACGCCCTGGGTGATTGCGTCGCGCATCAGCGTCGCGTCGTAGAGGAAGTTGGAGACGAACTGGCCGGAATGCACGGAATTCAGATCGGACAGGTCGCGGCGGATCAGGCGGCCGAACATGTCGCGCTGGGCGGACGCGACGGCCTTTTCCCCCAGCGTGTCCACCATCAGGCGCCCGGCAAACAGGGTCACCGCCCGCAGCGCCACCACGCCCGCCACCGCCAGCGCAAGGGGCAGCAGCATGTCGTGCTGATGACGCAGGAAGATCAGCTTGACCTCCCAATTCACGAGCTGGGGCACCAGTCCGCCGAGCGCGGAGGTCACCAGCATGCAGAGGATTGCCAGCGCCAGCAGGCCCCAATGACCGCGCACATAATCGCGCAGCATCCGGCGAATGACGGCGCCGGTCTGCACAGGTGTTGGGCCCGATTGGGCCGCGCTGGGGACGGGCGCGGAACTCATGGTCGCGCCGATGTAGCATGGCGTGTCCGCCGAGGCAAAAAGCCCTGTTATGCCAAGTGTTTAGTGTTTGTGATCTTCGTCCGGCTCCATCAGCCGGTGCATATGGACCACGAAATAGCGCATCTGGGCCTGGTCGACCGTGGCCTGGGCCTTGGCCAGCCAGGCTTTGCGGGCTTCCGCGAAGCTGGGATACATGCCGACGAAATCCAGCTTGGACAGGTCCTTGAATTCGACCGTGTCGGTGGATGTCAGCTCGCCCCCGAACACGAAATGCAAAAGCTGCTGGGGTTCCTTGGTCGACATGCGGGCTCCGCTGGTTCGCGCGCCCTTATTGAAGCGCAAGCCGGGCGGCGCTTGCGCATCCTTATTGTCGCAGCAGCGCGATAATTGCGCCGTGCAGCGCCGGGTTCGCCGCCACCAGGCTGGATTGCAGCGTGCTGGCGCGATTGTAAGTGAGGCGCTTCCCGCTGGCGTCGGTAAGGAGGCCGCCCGCTTCGGCCAGAATGATGTCGGCGGCGGCCAGATCCCAGTCGCGCTTGGCGGTCAGGCTGACGCTGGCATCGGCGCTGCCGTCGGCCACCAGCATGATGCGATAGGCCACCGAGTTGCGGTTCTGCACATGCATGGGCGGCCAAGGGGCGCAGGTGAGCTGGGTGCGGTCACCCAGCATGGCGCATTCGGGCAGGGTGTCGCGCGAGGCCACATGGATGGCTTTGTCGTTGCGCCGGGCGCCTTCGCCAACCCGCGCGGCATAAAGCTCTTCGCTGATCGGATTGTAGATAGCGCCGCAAACCGGTTTCCCGTCCACCACCACCGCGGCGCAGATCGTGAAATGCGGGCGGTTCTTCAGGAAGGCGACGGTACCGTCGATCGGGTCCACCACGAACACATGGCTGCGCGAAAGGCGTGCGGGATCGTCGGCGCTTTCTTCCGACAGCCAGCCATACTCGGGCCGGGCGGCGGTCAGGGTTTCACGAAGATGCTTGTCCACCGCCAGGTCGGCTTCGGTGACGGGACTGCCGCCATCCTTGCTCCAGCGCTTGTAATCGCCGCCGTAGAATTTTCGCGCAATGTCGCCGCCTGCGCGCACGGCGTCTTCCAAAATTGTGAGGTCGTCACGCTCCGGCAAGCGTCATTCCTTCGATGCGGACCGTCGGCGCGTTGGTGCCGTGGCGGAAGTGAAGGTCGCTGGCGGGCACAAGGTTGGCGAACATGTCCTTCAGGTTTCCGGCGATGGTGACTTCCGACACGGGAAACCCGATTTCGCCATTCTCGATCCAGAAACCGGCGGCGCCGCGGCTGTAATCACCGGTCACCCCATTCACGCCCATGCCCATCAACTCGGTGACGTAGAAGCCCTGCTTGATGTCGGCGATCAGCTCTTTCACCGACAGTTTTCCGGCTTCCAGGTACAGGTTGGTGGATGACGGCGAGGGCGGACCGCCGGTGCCGCGCGCGGCATGGCCGGTGGATTGAAGACCCAACTGACGGGCACTGGCGCAATCCAGCAGCCAGGTGGTGAGCACGCCGCCTTCGATCAGAGCGCGGCGCTGGTTGGCGACGCCTTCGCCGTCGAACGGCTTGGAGCGCAGGCCGCGCACCCGGTGCGGATCGTCGATGATGTTGATGCCTTCGCCGAAAACCTTCTGCCCCATCCGCTCCTTGAGGAACGACACGCCGCGTGCGATGGCCGCGCCCGAAATGGCGCCGGCGAAATGGCCGACCAGTCCGCCCGCTTCGTCCGGGTGAAACACCACCGGTACGCTCTGCGATTTCATGCTGCGCGGGTTCAGCCGCTTGACGGCTTTCTCGCCTGCGGTGCGGCCGATCTCCTCGGCGCCACGCAAGTCGCCCGCGTGACGGGCGCTATCGTGATCGTAATCGCGTTCCATGCCGGTGCCTTCACCGGCCAACACGGCGACGCCGATGCCATGGCTGGTGCCGGCATAGCGTCCCAGAAATCCGGTGCTGGTGGCCAGCGTCACCGCGTTGCGCGAGAAAGACGCGCCGCCGCCCTCGGAGTTGGTCACGCCTTTGATCGCCAGCGCGGCGGCTTCTGCGCCCCGCGCCCGGTCTATCAGCATCTCGGCGCTGGGCTCGGCGGCATCTTCCAGGTCGAGCTGCGGAAATGTCTTCGCCAGCCGGTCCGCAGGCGCAAGGCCCGCGAATTTGTCTTGGGGCGCCAGCCTGGCCATTGCCACGGCGCGTCCGGGCAGGGCCGCAAGCGCATCATCGGAAAAATCGGTGGAGGAGACGAACGCCACCTTCTGGCCGACAAACACCCGCAGGCCCAGATCGTAACTCTCGGCGCGCTCGACATCTTCCAGCTTGCCCAGGCGGTAGGACACGCTGGAGGAAACGCCTTCGACATGCAGCGCATCGGCGGCGTCGGCGCCCGCCTTTTTGGCGGCGTCGAGAAGGCTGGACAGGATGGATTGGGGGTCGCGTTTGGCGCTGGTCATGGGGTGTCGATGCCGCACCTTTACCCGCCGGTCAAGGCTTGGGCATGGCCGGGGCGAGGTAAAGCGCCTGTTCGCTGAAGGCTATATAAAGTCGCAGGTCCTTGAGGACGTTCATGCCCAGCGACAGTTCCGGCAGCCGGATGTCGGCATTGTGGCGCTTGGTGCGGTCGCGCGCCGTCCGGCTGCGTTCGGCATCGCGGTTCATCACGTCGGGCAGGATCAGGATGGTGGGCTGTTCCACGGTGATGCCGCCGAACGACATCTGCGAGAAACGGCGCAGGTGGCCGTCCAGCGAGGGTTCGTTGTTGATGGCGGGGTAGAGTTCCATGCCGGGCGACTCGCGGGTAATGCCGAAATCGCGCGTGGCGGTCGGCAGGCGCATGATGGTGTTGCGCGAGCCGGTGTCGAAGATGGCATCATAGGTCTTGCCATCGAGCGTCACCGGAATGTGCAGGTGCCAGTTCTTGCTCTGCATCTCGACGCGGCTAACCGGGATTTTGCCCCAGCCGGGCGGGCCGCCGCATGGCCGCTTGGCATACATCTTCAGTTCGTCGGCCCCGAAATCGATTTCCACGTCATAGGGCTGCAGCAGATCCTGCGAAATCTGTCCGGCCCAGGGACGGCGCGGCTCCGGCCAGACCAGGAAGGCCGCCTTGTCGCGCTTGAGGGCGCCGAAGCGGAAATCCTCGATCTGGGTGAAATGAGTCGAGACGCGGCCGTTGATGTCATAGGCCTTGGCACCGCCGCGCTTGAGCGGCAGGTCCAGCTCGGCGATGGCGCGGCGCGACACCTGGGTCAGGGCGCCACCAGTATCCAGCACCATCTGCTGTTCCACGCCATTGATGCGGACCGGCACGGTGCGGATCTGGCTGCCGGGTTCGGCATGGTTCATTTTCACGGTGGCCAGAAGCTTTGGCGCAGGGCACTCCTGCGCCTGCGCCGGATTGATCGCGGCCAGAAACAGCATGCCGATCAGGGGGCGCTTTATTTCCATATCGGCTTGCCGCTGCCAGGAAGGCCCAGTGACGACCATTTTTCGGTGACGCGGCGGATCACGTCCGGGTCCATCGCGATCTTCTGGCCCCATTCGCGATTGGTCTCGGGCGGCAGCTTGTTGGTGGCGTCCAGACCGATCTTGGAGCCCAGCCCGCTCTGCGGCGAGGCGAAGTCGAGATAATCGATCGGCGTGTGTTCGATGATGGTGACGTCGCGCGCCGGGTCCATGCGGGTGGAAACCGCCCACATCACGTCTTTCCAGTCCCGCGCGTTGATGTCGTCATCCACTACGATGACCCATTTGGTGTACATGAACTGGCGCAGATACGACCACACCGCCATCATCACCCGCTTGGCATGGCCGGGATAGGCCTTCTTCATGCTCACCACGGCGATGCGGTAACTGCAGCCTTCCGGCGGCAGCCAGAAATCCACGATCTCGGGAAATTGCTGCTTGATCAGCGGTATGAAAACTTCGTTCAGCGCCTCGCCCAGGATCGACGGCTCGTCCGGCGGCCGCGCGGTATAGGTCGACAGATAGACCGGGTCTTTGCGCATGGTGATGGCGGTGACGGTAAAGACCGGAAATTTCTCCACCGAATTGTAATAGCCGGTGTGATCACCGTAAGGGCCTTCGTCGCGATAGTCCTCTAGCGACACTTCGCCTTCGATCACGATCTCGGCGTCGGCCGGCACTTTCAGCGGCTGGGACACGCAGTCGGCCAGCTCGACGCGGCTGCCGCGCAGCAATCCGGCGAACTGATATTCCGACAGCGTTTCGGGCACGGGCGTCACCGCGGCCAGGATGATGCCGGGATCTACGCCGATCACACAGGCGGCGGGCAGGGGCGCGGTCTTTTCCTTGCCCCAGCGGTGATGGTGCTGGGCGCCGCCGCGATGCTTGAGCCAACGCATGATGGTCTGGTTCCTGCTGAGAACCTGCATGCGGTAGATGCCCAGATTGTAATTGTCTTCGCGCGCGTCGGTCGGGCCCTTGGTGACCACCAGCGGCCAGGTAATCAGCGGTGCCGGTTCGCCGGGCCAGCAGGTCTGCACCGGCAGTTTCGCCAGATCAATATCGTCGCCCTGGAGAACGATCTCCTGACAGGCGGGGCGGCTTACCGTTTTCGGCTTCATCGCCAGCACGGTCTTGACCAGCGGCAACAGTTCGGCGGCTTCCCCGAACGAGCGCGGCGGTTGCGGCTGGCGCAACTGGGCGAGGAGTTCGCCAACTTCGCGCAGGTCCGCGCCGGTGCTGCGATCCTTGCCGCCCATGGTCACGCCCATGGCGACGCGCTTTACGGTGCCGAACAGGTTGACCAGCACCGGCATGTCGCTGGGTGTGCCGTCCGCCTTCATGGGCTTTTCGAAAATGACCGCCGGTCCACCTTGTGCGATCAGCCGGGTCTGGATCTCGGTCATCTCCAAGACGGTGGAGACCGGCTCTTTCACGCGCACCAGGTCGCCGTCTTTTTCAAGACGGGCGACGAAATCGCGCAAGGAACGGTAAGCCATGCTGCGGTTTTACGGGCGCCTCAGTCCCGCTTCAAGGCATAAGAGGGCGTGCGCGCGTGTTTGCGGGCATAGAGGAAGTATACGACCAGCCCCAGCAGGCCCCAGCCGATGAAACGGATCCAGGTATCCAGCGGCAGGCCGGCCATCATGCCAAAGCACACCAGCATGCCGCCGATGGGCACGATCGGTACCAGCGGGGTGCGGAACGGGCGCGGCACGTCGGGGTGTGTTTTGCGCAGGATGATGACGCTGAGGCAGACCAGCACGAAGGCCGCCAGCGTGCCGATGGCCACCAGCTCGATCAGCAGGTTCTCGGGCAGGAAGGCAGACAGGATCGCCGCCAGGATACCGATCAGGATGGTCGACAGATACGGCGTGCGGAAGGTCGGATGCACCTTGGCGAAGAAGTCCGGCAGCATGCCATCGCGCGACATGGCGTAGAAAATGCGCGACTGGCCCAGCAGCAATCCCAGCACCACCGTGCCCAGGCCCAGCGTGGCGCCGAAATTCACCAGCGGCACCAGCCAGCTTAGCTGCGGTCCCATCGCCTGCACCGCCACCGTCACGGGCTTGGAAACGCCCAGCGTGGTATAGGGCGTGACGCCGGTCATCACGATGCACATCAGCACATACAGCACGGTGCAAAGCGCCAGCGAACCCAGAATGCCGATCGGCATGTTGCGCTGGGGATTCTTGGCTTCCTGCGCTGCGGCGCTGACGCAGTCGAACCCGATATAAGCGAAGAACACCACGCCCGAGGCGCGCGCGATGCCGCTCCAGCCGAACTCGCCAAACGTGCCGGTATTTTCCGGGATGAAGGGCGTGAGGTTGTCCATCGTGACATATTGCAGGCCGAAACCGATAACCAGGAACACCACGGCCAGCTTTAGCAGCACCATGGCGCCGTTGAAGGTGACGCTGGCGCGGATGCCGATCACCAGCAGCGCCGTGAGGCCCAGGATCAGGATGGCGGCGGGCAGGTTGATGACCGCGCCGCTCAAAGCAAAAGTCTGGTCCGCATTCCAGACCACGGGCGAAGTGGTTAGGTGCGCGGGAAGATGGATGCCGAAGTCGGCCATCATGCCGTTGAAATAGCCCGACCAGCCCACCGCCACGGCCGAAGCGGCGGCGAGATATTCCAGGATTAGGTCCCAGCCGATCAGCCAGGCAAGGAATTTTCCGAAGGTGGCGAAGGTGTAGCTGTAGGCGCTGCCCGCAACCGGGATCATGGAGGCGAATTCGGCATAGCAAAGCCCCGCCAGCGCACAACCCAGGCCCGCGATGAGGTACGAGATGGTGACGCCGGGGCCTGCGAAGTTGGCGGCAGTGGTACCCGTAGACACGAAGATGCCCGCGCCGATGATGATGCCGATGCCCAGGCCGATCAGTTGCAGCGGGCCCAGCGCCCGCTTCAGTTCATACTGCGGGACGACTGTATTCTCTTCCGTGACCGGCATTGTTTCCCCGTTACCCATGCACATTGCCCGAACGGGCAGCCAAGTCTGTCAGAGCTAGGCGCAAAAGGGGAGGGGCGCTATGGTCATTGCGGAATCGGCGGGGGTGGTGATGCAAAGCGAAGCAGGCGTAATGGCCCAGATCGAGGCTGCCGTGACTGCGGTCAACGGCATCGTCTGGGGACCAGCCATGCTGATCCTGATCCTTGGCACGGGGCTCTACCTGATGGTGGGGCTCGGTTTCATGCCGCTTCGCCGGCTTCCGGCGGCGTTCCGCCTCATGTTTCAGGGGCGCCGCGCCGGCACGGATGAAAAGGGCGAGATCACCCCGTTCCAGTCCCTGATGACGGCGCTGGCCGCCACCATCGGCACCGGCAACATCGCGGGCGTGGCGACGGCCATCGCGCTGGGCGGTCCGGGCGCCGTGTTCTGGATGTGGATGACCGCGCTGGTCGGCATGGCTACCAAGTATGGCGAGGCGGTGCTGGCTATTCGTTATCGCGAAGTCGATGCCGAAGGCCGCTATGTCGGCGGGCCGATGTATTACATCAAGAACGGCCTGGGGCCCCGCTGGGCCTGGATGGGCTGGCTGTTCGCATTCTTCGCCGCCATTGCGGGCTTTGGGATCGGCAACATGGTGCAGGCCAACTCGCTGGCCGATGTTTTCCGTGAAACCGCCGGTGTGCCGACCTGGGCCACCGGCCTGGTGCTGACCACCGTCGTGTTTGTCGTCATCATCGGCGGACTGAAACGCATCGCCGCCTGGTCGGATAAGATCGTGCCGTTCATGGCCATTGTCTATGTCGCCGGAAGCCTCGCCATCATCGGGGTCAACATTGCCCATGTTCCCGATGCCTTTGCGCTGATCTTCCGCGATGCCTTTACCGGCACGGCCGCGGCGGGTGGTTTTGCCGGCGCGGCCATGATGATGGGCGTGCGCTATGGCGTGGCGCGGGGCATTTTTTCCAACGAGGCGGGACTGGGCTCGGCCGCCATCGCCCATGCCGCCGCCCAGACGCGCGATCCCGCGCGCCTTGGCCTTGTCGCCATGCTGGGCACCTTCATCGACACCATCATCGTCTGCACCATGACGGCGCTGGTCATTCTTACCGTGACCGTGCCGGTGGAAGTGAACGGCGTGGTGCAGCAACTGCCCGCCTGGATGAGCGGCAAGACGGGCGCCAGCCTGTCCGCAATGGCCTATGGCGGCGGATTGCCGGGTATCGGCGAATGGGTCGTCACGCTGGGGCTGGTGCTGTTCGTGTTCACGACGTTGCTCGGCTGGAGCTATTACGGCGAGCGGGCTGCGGCCTATCTGTTCGGCGTGAAGGTGATCCTGCCCTATCGTCTGGCGTGGGTGGCGTGTGTTTTTGTCGGCTGCGTGGTCAAGCTTGATCTGGTGTGGAATTTCTCCGACACCATGAACGCCTTGATGGCCATTCCCAACCTGATCGCGCTGATCCTGCTGTCGGGCACCGTCTTTGCCATCAGCAAAACGTCACCCGTCACCGCGCGCGGCGACCTAGGTGCGCCGCCGCCGGATATCCCGGTGCAGGCGACACCCGCAGAACTTCAGCGCTAGGGCAGCAGCCGGTAAACGCCGGTTTCGCGGATCTCGCAGTCTTCCAGGTCGCGCGTGGTCTGCACATTATATGTGGCGAGATTTTCCACGCCCTGCCTGGGGAAATATGTGCGGCCTGGATCGCCCAGCAGCACCATCTTGCCCAGCGGCCGCAACCAGGCCACCAGCCCTTCGGCCAGCGGGCGTTCGTAGAACAGGTCGCCGACCAAAATTACGTCCCAGTCTGGCGCTGTGCCGATCAGGTTTTTCTCTGTCGTGGCGATACGCAGATCGTTGGCCTGTGCGTTCAAGGTGATGGCGGCGCAGGCGAAGGCGTCAATGTCGGCGGCCAGCACATTGGCGGCGCCTGCCTTGGCTGCCGCAAGGCCCACCAGTCCGGAACCGGATCCGATATCCAGGACACGCTTGCCTGTGACCAGCGCGGGATTGTCGAGAATATAACGCGCCAGCGCCTGACCGCCGGCCCAGGCAAAGGCCCAATAGGGCGGCGGCACCCCGATCTCGGACAATTCTTCTTCGGTCTTTTGCCATAGCGGCACCACTTCGCTGGCGAGATAAAGGACTATTTCCGGCACCAGCGGCGGCGAAAGCAGCACGGCGTTGGCGCGGATAAAGTCTTCGGGGTGCATCGGATCACCTTGGGGCCGCCCCGCCACGGTTGGCAAGCGCGCGCGCCCGGCGCAGAATGGGAGCATGAGCGATCCCGCACCCCGATATGCCAGCTTTGCGGACTTCTATCCTTTTTACCTGCGCGAGCATTCCCAGCGCACCACGCGCCGGTTGCATTTCGTCGGCACCTCGCTGGCGCTGCTGTGCCTGCTGGAACTGGTGATGACAGGCGATCTGTCCTGGCTCGTGCTGGCGCTGGTGTTCGGCTACGGCTTTGCCTGGGCCGCGCATATGCTGGTGGAAAAGAACCGGCCCGCCACCTTCCGCCATCCGCTCTATAGCCTGATGGGCGATTTCAGGATGTTCTGGGAAATGCTGACCGGCAAGATTGCATTCTAGCCGAAGACGCTGGCCAGCAGGAACGCCAGCGCGATCAACGCGCCCGTGTCGCGGTTGGACCGAAAGACAGCCAGGCAGTTTTCCGGATTGTTGATGTTGAGCTGGCGCACCTGCCACAACATATGCGCGCCTGCGGCCAGCATCACAAAAGCGAATGGCCAGCCGGCATGTTCGGTAAAGCCGGCGGCCAGGATCAGCGTGACGGCGATGGCATAGAAGCGCAAAATCCATTTGCGCGAATCCGCGCCGAAGAGCCGCGCGGTGGATTTGACGCCGATCAGCTCGTCATCATCCTTGTCCTGATGGGCGTAGATGGTGTCATAGCCCAGCGTCCAGAAGATCAGCCCGGCATACAGCATGGCCACGCCCAGATCGAGGCGCCCGGTCTGCGCCGCAAATCCCAGCAGCGCCCCCCAGTTGAAGGTCAGGCCCAGCCAGGCCTGCGGCCACCAGGTGATGCGCTTCATGAAGGGGTAGGCGGCCACCAGCAGCAGCGAAGCGGCGCCCAGCGCCACCGCGAACCAGTTGAACTGTAGCAGGATGACCAGCCCGATCAGGCACAGGCCCGCCAGCAGCATCAGCGCCTGTTTGGGCGTGATCGCGCCTGACGGGATGGGGCGGCCACGGGTGCGCGCCACCTGCGCGTCGATATCGCGGTCGATAATGTCGTTGAAGGCGCAGCCCGCCCCGCGCATCACCAGCGCGCCCACAGCGAACAGGATCACATAATAATAGTCGCGCCATTCCAGGAAGCGGCGCTCCTCGGCGGCTGCGCCCAGCAGAAGACCGAAGATACAGGGCCACAGCAGCAGCCAGGTGCCCACGGGCCGGTCCAGCCGCATCAGTTGCAGCCAAGGCCGCAGAGGGGGCGGCATGTGCGTCACCCAGTTGGCGTGCACGGCGTCGGCGGGCGCTTGATTAGGGATCGGCATCGCGGTCAATTGTGGCATGAGCAATGAATTAACAGAAGCGGGTGGCAAAACCCGTTTGTATGTGGCGGGCGATCTAGGCGAAGGCGTGGCAGTCACGCTGGACGAGGGCCAGGCGCATTACCTGCTGCATGTGCTGCGGGCCGAGACCGGGAACCTTGTCTCGCTATTCAATGGCCGCGACGGGGAGTGGCTGGCCGAGATCACCGCCGCTGCCAAGCGCGGCGTGACCGCCACCTGCCGCCGGCACACCCAGGCGCAGCGCGGCACGCCCGATGTCTGGCTGGCCTTCGCGCCGGTGAAAAAGACGCCTTCCGATTATCTGGTGCAGAAAGCGGCGGAACTGGGCGTGTCGGTGCTGCAGCCGGTCTTCACCCGCCGCACCATCGTGGGCCGCATCAATGAAGAGCGCATGGCGGCCAACGCGGTGGAAGCCGCCGAGCAATCCGGGCGCCTGACGGTGCCGGAGGTGCGCAGCGGTATCAGCTTTGACAAGCTGCTGGCATCTTGGCCGCAGGACCGCCGCCTGCTGTTCTGCGACGAAGGCGGCGACGCCAAATCCATGACTCAGGCGGCGCGGGAAAGCCGGGGCGGCCCCAGCGCCATTCTCACCGGCCCTGAAGGCGGTTTCGATCCGCAAGAACGCGCGGCCTTGCGGGCATTGCCGTTTGTGGTGCCGGTGACGCTGGGGCCGCGCATCCTGCGCGCCGATACCGCCGCGCTGGCCGCGCTGGCGATCTGGCAGGCGGTAGCGGGAGACTTCTCTTAAGACAGTCGCAACTGCCAGCTCACGCCGAAGCGGTCGTTGGTCCAGCCGAAGCGGCTGGCGAAGGGATAGGCGTCCAGCGGCATCAGCACCTGGCCGCCCTCCGACAGCGCTGCGAACAGGCGGTCGATCTCCTCGACATCGGCGCATTCCACGAACAGCGACACTGACGGCGTGAAGCCGAAGTCATGTTTGGCCGGGCTGTCGATGCACATGATGGTCTGGCCGTTGATGACAAAGGCGGCAAGGATCACCGAGCCGGGCTTGCCGGGGCCTTCGTCGCCATAGCGGGCAATGGACTGGACCGATGAGCCGGGAAACAGCGAGACATAAAAGTCCATCGCCGCTTCCGCCGTGCCTTCGAACATCAGGAAAGGGGCAATGCTGTGCGCCATGCCTAATCGTAGCGCTTGTCGTACACGCCTTCCAGCTTGCGCCACACATCCCAGATCGACGGGGGAACCCGGCCCTCGGCCTTTTCCTGCAGCATGGTGAGATGGCAATGCCAGCCGCCCGAAATGTTGAGGGCGTAATCGCGGTCCGGCAGCTTGGAATGCGTCAGCGTCAGCTTGACCTTGCCGTCCGCCTGGGCGGTGAGGCGGATGTCCACCTCGGTATATTGACTGGGATCGGTGGTTTTGCCGAACGAGAAGGCCAGGCGATGCGGCGGCTCCAGCGCTAAAAGGATGCTGGTCATGCGATGGCCTTCGCTGTCGACCTTCTCATAGCCGGGCGGCGGCGGGGCTTTGTGCGGCGAGTAATCGGCATGGTGGAATGTCATTTCAAACGGCTCGCCGACCTTGGCCGGGAGGGCGCCGCTGGTGAACCATTGCGCGCGCTTGTCGCTGTCGGCCAGATAGGGCCAGACTTTTTCGATGGGGCCCGGCAACAGGCGTTCGAACCGCACCGTCTTGTCGTCTACCCGTACGCCGAATTCGTCTTTCATTTTGAGTCTTTCTTGAGTGCGGTTTCCAATGCGTCGAGCCGCGGATTCCAGAAGGCGCGGATGCGGTCGACCCAGTCGGCGACTTCCGCCACGCCTTCGGGGTTCAGGGCATAGATGCGCTTCTGCGCATCCACCCGCACCGTCACCAGTTTCGCGGTTTTCAATGTCTTGAGATGCTGTGAAATGGCGGGGGCCGACAGCTTGAAGCGCCCGGCGATTTCGCCTGACGACAGAGCGCCCGCCGCCAGCATTTCAACGATGCGCTGGCGAGTGGGATCAGCAAGGGCAGTCAGAGCGGTCATGCGCTATTGATTGCGTATCAACTTAATTAAGTCAAAACAAAAATAAAGCCGTCTTGCGGATGCCATGCCCCATCCTTAAGTACCTGTGGCGAGGGTCCTTTTCATGTCCATTCCACAGTCCGCCAGCGGCGAAATTCAAAGCCGCGACGACCTGGTTCGTCACCTTTCCAAGGGGTGCCGGCCCAAGGCGGACTGGCGTATCGGCACCGAGCACGAAAAGTTCGTCTACGACCTCAAGACGCAAAAGCCGGTCGCCTATGACGGCAAGCCGGGCATCCGCCAGTTGCTGGAAGGCATGCAGCGCTTCGGCTGGCAGCCTGTGCGCGAAGGCGAACACATTATCGGGCTAACGCAGAACGGCGCGTCGCTGAGCCTGGAGCCGGGCGGCCAGTTCGAACTGTCCGGTGCAGCCGTGAAGACCATTCACGACACCTGCGCCGAGGTGAACACCCACCTGGAGCAGACACGCGAAGTTGCCAATGAAGTCGGTGTCGGCGTGCTGGGGTTTGGTTTCGCACCAAGCTGGACGCTTGCCGAAACGCCGGTGATGCCCAAGGGCCGCTACAAGATCATGCGGGAGTATATGCCCAGGGTCGGCGGCTATGGGCTCGACATGATGTTCCGCACCTGCACCGTGCAGGTAAACCTGGATTTCGAATCCGAAGCCGACATGGTGAAGAAATTCCGCGTCGGCTTGGCGTTGCAGCCGGTGACCACCGCGCTGTTCGCCAATTCACCCTTCCGCGAAGGGCGGCCCAGCGGCTTCCTGTCATACCGCGCGCAAGTGTGGACCGATGTCGACAATGCCCGATCAGGCATGCTGCCCTGGGTGTTCGATGACGGCATGTCGTTCGAACGCTATGTTGATTACGCCCTCGATGTGCCGATGTATTTCCTCTACCGCGACGGCAAATATATCGACATGGCGGGCAAGAGTTTCCGCAAATTCCTGGCCCGCGAGATTCCGGAAGTGGCGCATCTCACCCCGATGATGAGCGACTGGGCCGATCACCTCACCACCATTTTCCCGGAGGTGCGGCTCAAGAGCTTCCTGGAAATGCGCGGCACCGACGGGGGCGCCTGGCGGCGCATCTGCGGCATGCCGGCGCTGTGGGTGGGCCTGCTGTATGACAGCCAGTCGCTGGATGCCGCCTGGGATCTGGTCAAGGACTGGACGGCCGAAGAACGCCAGGCGATGCGCGACGGTGTCGGCAAGCTGGCCTTCAAGACGCCGTTTCGCAAGGCGACGGTGCACGAACTGGCGCACCGCATGCTGGAAATTTCCGCTGCGGGCCTGAAGCGCCGCGCCGAACTGGATGGCGCCGGCATGAGCGAGGACGGTTTCCTCAACCCCGTGCGCGAGCTGGTGAACCGCGGTTACACCCGCTCGGAAGAGATGCTGAAGAATTACTACGGCGTGTGGGGCAAAGACCTCACGCCGCTCTTCACCGAGTATAACTTCCTCTAGCGTTTTTGCGGCGGCGGTACCGTGCCACCCATCGGCACCGGCTCGCCCGTCGGCACGCGCGTGGCATTGTTGCGGCTGATCATCCAGTAGGGGTAGGCCGTCTTGTCGGAGCTGATTTCGTCCAGCCGCGCCATTTCTTCCGCCGTCAGGCTGAAATCCACCGACGCCAGATTGTCGTTGAGCTGCGCCATGGTGGTGGCGCCGATAATGGTCGAGGTGATGAATGGCTTCTGCCGCACCCAGGTCAGGCCGACACAGGCAACCGACACGCCATGCTTTTTGGCGATCTCGCGCATGGCGATCACGGTCTTGTCCGCCTTGTCCTTGTCGATGGGCGGGAAGTCGAAATTGGCGCGGCGGCCGGGTTCGGGCTTAGTGTCGCCCTCGGCGGTGTATTTGCCCGCCATATAGCCGCCCGCCAGCGGACTCCACACCAGGCAGCCGATGCCCTGGTCCTGCATCATCGGCACCATCTCCTGCTCGATGTCGCGGCCGGCGAGGGAATAATAGACCTGGTTGGTTTCCACCCGCGTCAGGCCGCGATGCTCGGCAATGCCGCCCGCCTTCATGATCTTCCAGGCTTCCCAGTTGGAAACGCCGACATAACGAACCATGCCCTGACGCACGAGGTCGTCGAGCGCCCGCATGGTTTCTTCCAGCGGTGTTACGGAATCGGAATGGTGGATCTGGTACAGGTCGATGTGATCGGTCTGCAACCGTTCCAGGCTTTGGCTGACGCTGTCCATGATATGGCCGCGCGAGGCGCCCATGTCATTGGGGCCGCCCGCCATGCGGCCGAACACTTTGGTGGCCAGCACCACGTCGCTGCGCTTCACGCCCAGGTCTTTCAGCGCCTGGCCGGTCATCAGCTCGGAATCGCCATAGGAATAGACATTGGCAGTGTCGATGAAATTGATCCGCGCTTCCAGCGCCCGCCCGATGAAGCTGGTGGCGTCTTTTTGCGACAGGGTGCCGATGGCGCCGCCGAAATAGTTGCGGCCCGAAAAGCCCCAGGTGCCCATGCACAGTTCGGAAACATACAGGCCGGTGCGGCCCAGGCGGTTGAACTTCATGCTGTTCTCTTAGTCTTGGTTCAGGGAGAGGGTTTTGGTTCGGGTAGCGGGATGAATTCCTGGTCGTCGCCGGGAATGGTGCCGAACTTGCCGTCCTTCCATTCCTGCTTGGCGCGTTCGATGCGCTCCTTGTCGGACGAGACGAAATTCCACCAGATGTGGCGCGGCCCATCCAGCGGCGCGCCGCCCAGCAGCATCACCCGCGCAGGGGCGTCGGTATAAAGCGTGACTTCTTCGCCCGGCTCCAGCGCCAGCATGGCGCCGGGACCGTGCACTTCAATCTCTTCAACGCCGATATGCACTTCGCCTTCGATGATCAGCAGGGCGCGTTCTTCGTGTTCGGCCGGATAGTGCAGGGCGCCGCCGGCTTCAAACCGCGCATCGGCATAGAAGATGGGCGAGAAATTTTTTACCGGCGATTTCAGGCCAAAGGCTTCGCCCGCGATCAGCCGCAGGGTGACGCCTTTTTCTTCGCGCTCAGGCAGATCGGCGCGCGCGAAATGCTGGAAGCTGGGTGGGGCCTCTTCATCGGCTTGCGGCAGGCCGATCCAGCTCTGTATGCCGTGCATCCGGTGGCCCGCGGCGCGCACATCGTCGCCGGTGCGCTCGGAATGGGCAATGCCGCGCCCTGCCGTCATCCAGTTGACGTCGCCCGGCCTGATTTCCTGCACCGATCCCACCGTGTCGCGATGCATCTGCGAGCCGTCGAACAGATAGGTGATGGTGGCCAGCCCGATATGGGGGTGCGGCCGCACATCGATGCCCTTGCCGGGCGCGAAGGTGACCGGCCCGAAATAATCGAAGAAGACAAAGGGGCCGATGCTGCGCCGCTGGACCTGAGGCAGAAGGCGGGTGACGAAGAATCCGTCGCCCAGGTCGTGTGCTTTTCCGGTGATGGGGATCATGGCGCCAGCCTAGCCGGATGCGCGCAAAAGCTCTAGTCTGATGAAAACAATCTGGCCAAAACAATTCGGGGAGACGATCTTGCTGCGCAAAATTGTGACATCGGTTTCATTTGCGGCGCTTCTGGCGTCGCCCGCGCTGGCAAAAGACACCGCGCTGCAAATGGTGTCCATCGACGTGGAAGGCGGCGGCGGCACGTTGTTCGTTACGCCCGACGGCAAGTCCCTGCTGATCGATACCGGCAATCCCGAAACCAGCAAGGTGACCGGCAACACGCCCAGCTCGCAGCGCATCGCCCAGGCCGCCGCCGCGCTGGGTGTCAAGAAAATCGATTACTTGATCAGCACCCACTATCACGGTGACCATATCGGCGGGCTGGGAGGCCTGCTGGCTCGCATGCCGGTCGAGAATTTCATCGACCATGGCGAGAACCGCGAGACCACCGCCTCCACCCAGCCCGGCGCGGCGCAGATCGATCTCAAGAACCCGCCGCCCAATTCCAGCGCCGCCGGCTACAACCGGTACGTCGAGCTGATCGGCAACAAGCGCCGCATCATCGCCAAGGCGGGCGACGTGTTTCGCATCGCTGGCATGACCGTGACCGTGGTGATGGCCGATGCGCAGCCGATTGCCAAGCCGCTGGCGGGCGCGGGCGAAGACAATCCGTCCTGCGCCGGCATGGAAAGCATGGCCCAGATCGGCGGCGAGGAAAATGCGCGGTCGCTTGCCGTGGTCATCACCTATGGCAAGACCAAGATCGCCGCCTTTGGCGACCTGACCTGGGACCGCGAGAAGGATCTGTTCTGTCCCGCCAATCGCGTGGGCAAGGTCGATGTCTATCTGGCCACCCATCACGGCACCGCGCTGTCCGGCAGCCCGGCTTCGGTCAACGCCCTCGCGCCCATCGTCACCATCATGGGCAATGGCGCGCGCAAGGGCGCCGATCCGGCGCGGGTGAAGACGATCGAAAGCTCGCCGCGTCACCAGGGCCTGTGGAAGCTGCATGCCTCGACTGCCAACCCGCAGGTAAATGGCGACTCGCAGATGATCGCCAATGAGGATGCCGACCAGACCAAGGACAAGTTTCATAACTTGCGCCTGCGCATCGAGCGGGACGGCAAGATCACCGTGATCAACGAGCGCAACGGCTTCAACAAGAGCTATCAGGCCAAGTGAGGACTCTTCGCTTTGGACTGATGGCGGCGTTGCTGCTGGCGATGCCGGCAGCGGCGCAGGAAAAGCCGCTCAAGATCATCGTGGTGGATGTCGAAGGCGGCGCCGCCACGCTGTTCCTGACGCCGGAGGGCCAGTCGCTGCTGATCGATACCGGCTGGCCGCCCGGCAATGGCCAGATGCCGTCGCCGGACGGCTCCAAGGATTCGTCCGACCGCATCGTGATGGCCGCCAAGAAGCTGGGCATCAAGAAGCTCGATTACGTGCTGGTCACGCATTATCACGACGACCATTCCGGCGGCGCGGCGGCACTGGCGAAGAAAATTCCCGTCGGCACCTTTATCGATCACGGGCCCAACGGCGATCCGCTGCGGCCCGGCACGCCGCCCGAGCGTGTGCTGAACACATCCTTCGGCCAGTACGAACTCTATCAGCAGACGCTGAAGGGACATAAGCGCCTGATCGCCAAGGCGGGCGATGTGATCAAGATCGGCTCGCTCACCAACACCATCGTCGCCAGCGACGCCAAGCTGATCGAAAAGCCGCTGGCGGGCGCGGGCGCCGTCAACCTGAACTGCTACAACCATCCGCCGCGCGACATCGATGACAACGTCAATGAGAATACGCGCTCGGTGGCGTCGCTGCTGCGCTTCGGCGATGTCTCCATCGCCCAGTTCGGTGATCTCAGTTGGGACATGGAGTATCAGCTCGCCTGTCCCATCGACCGGCTGGGCAAGGTCAACCTGCTGATTGTCACCCAGCATGGCAGCGCCAATGTCTCCAACAATGCGGCGCATATCGCTGCCATGGCGCCGGACGTGGCGATCATGCCCAATGGCGGCAAGAAGGGCGGCGATCCGGACGTGATCAAGACGGTGACGGCGCAGGAAAGCGTGCAGGGCTTCTGGCGGCTGCACGAGTCCTACAAGTTTCCCGAAGTCAGTGGCGACAAGGATTATATCGCCAATCTCAATCCGCCACAGGCCGAGATCGACAAGGTCGCGTCTAAGCCGTGGGAAGCGCCGCCCGACATGGGCCACGGCATCATGGCCGAGGTGTACAAGTCTGGCCGGATCACGGTGACCAACCTGCGCAACGGTTTCAGCCGGACGTACCAATCGAAAAACTAAGTAAGTCTGTCATTCCCGGCGAGCATCGCCTGCACCGCAGGCGATGTGAGGGAAGGGAATCCAGAATTGGTCTGCACTGCGTCCGGTTGGCGATGGGTTCCCTTCCCCTCGCGCCGCTGATGCGGCGCTCGGCCGGGAATGACAGTTACGTCAGGTCGGGCAATTTGAAACTGCCGTCCGCATCGCGAATGATGGGCCGCGCCCATTTCATCGCGTCGCAGGACAGCGGCGCGAAAAGATGCGGGAAGTCTTCACCGCGCGATTCCGAGCGTTCCCATTTCAGCGCCGCGCCCAGCGCGTTCGCATCCACCGCCACCAGCATCAGGTCATCCTGCCCGGCATAATAAAGCCGCAGCGTCTCGGGCAGTTGCAACGCAGTGGAGAAATGCAGGAAGCCGTCGGCCCGGTCATGGGCCGAGCCGTGATAGTCGCCGCTCTGCGCCTCCCATTCGGTGCGCGGCACGATCTTGAAGATCAGGCTCACGCCGCCGTGCCGCCCACCGTGAGGCCGTCCAGGCGTAGGGTCGGCTGGCCCACGCCCACCGGCACGCTCTGGCCGTTCTTGCCGCAGGTGCCCACGCCGGTATCCAGCTTCATGTCGTTGCCGATCATCGACACGCGCGTCAACGACTCCGGGCCCGAGCCAATCAGCGTCGCGCCCTTGATCGCATGCCCCAGCTTGCCGTCTTCGATCAGGTACGCCTCGGTGCAACTGAAGACGAACTTGCCGTTGGTGATGTCGACTTGGCCGCCGCCGAAGTTGGTGGCGTAGATGCCCTTCTTCACGCTGCCCAGAATTTCCGCCGGGTCCTTGTCGCCGCCCAGCATGTAGGTGTTGGTCATGCGCGGCATCACCGGCGCGGCATAGCTCTGGCGGCGGCCGTTGCCGGTGGCGGCCACGCCCATCAGCCGGGCATTCTGGCGGTCCTGCATGTAGCCTTTCAGGATGCCGTCCTCGATCAGCACGGTGCGTTTGGTCGGCGTGCCTTCATCGTCGATCGACAGCGAGCCGCGGCGACCATCGATGGTGCCGTCATCCACCACCGTCACGCCCGGCGCGGCGACACGTTCGCCCAGCAATCCGGCGAAAGCCGATGTCTTCTTGCGGTTGAAATCGCCTTCCAGTCCGTGACCGATCGCTTCATGCAGCAGGATGCCGGGCCAGCCCGGACCCAACACCACCGTCATCTCGCCGGCGGGGGCGGGGATCGAGGTCAGGTTCACCAGCGCCTGGCGCAGGGCTTCGTCGACCGCACCCTGCCAGTAATCGGGATCGAGATAGGTTTCGTATCCGCTGCGGCCACCGCCGCCGAAGCTGCCGGACTCCTGGCGGCCATTTTCTTCCACGATCACCGAGACGTTGATGCGCACCAGTGGGCGTACGTCGGAATAATGCTCGCCATCGGCGCGGATGATCTCGATGCGCTGCCATTCGCCCGACAGCGAAGCCGACACCTGGCGCACGCGGCCATCCTTGCCGCGGGCATAGGCGTTCATGTCTTCCAGCAGCTTCACTTTCTTTTCGAAGCCCGCCGTCTCGAGCGGATCGATGTCGGTGTAGAGCTTCACATTGCTGCGGGCCGGGCTGGCGGCGGCGGTGCCGGAATAGCCATGGGCCACGGCGCGCACGGTGCCGGCGGCGCGGGCGATGGCGTCCTCGGAAATCTCGGATGCATGGGCATAGCCGGTGGCTTCACCCGCCACGGCCCGCAGGCCAAAGCCCTGGCTGGTGTCGAAAGTCGCCGCTTTCAGCCGGCCATCGTCAAAGGAGAACGATTCGGACTGGCTGTATTCCAGGTACAATTCCCCGTCATCGGACCCTTTCAGCGCCTGATCCACGGTCTGCTGGACCCGCCCCCGGTCCATGCCGGTGCGGCTGAAGAAAAGATCGTGGTCGGCCATGTCAGTCTCCGAAGCGGGCGGGCAGGGCAAAAAGCCCTGCCAAATCACGGTTTGCCCCCTAGATATCGGGGTTGGTGACGGTTCCGGCAAGGCGTCCCCTGCCGGGATGGGGCGCGGGCCTTGGCCGCAGACCCCGGCGTGCCATAAGGTCGCAATGACTTTAAGGGCTTAACCCATCTAAATCCCCGCCAAGAATCTGAAAAAGGGGCGGGGAATTCCACCGTCCGGCATTTGCGAGGTCGCATCATGTTTTTGCGGAAATTGGGCATTGGCGCGGCGGTCGCCGTACTTACGGCCTTTGCGGCCCATCCGGCGTTGGCCCAGCCCCATGAATGGGGCCTGGGATTCCAGCAATCCGCCTCGCCGGTGATGGACCAGATCCTGAGCTTCCATAACCTGCTGCTCTGGATCATCACCGCGACCTGTCTGTTCGTTCTCGCCCTCCTGGTGTGGATCGTCATCAAGTACCGCGCCAAGGCGAACCCGGTTCCGTCCAAGGTGCATCACAACACCCTGCTGGAAGTTGCCTGGACCCTGATCCCGGTCATCATCCTGGTGTTCATCGCCGTTCCGTCGTTCCGCCTGCTGTATTTCCAGGAAACCCTTCCCAAGCCCGATGTGCAGATCAAGGCGATCGGCAAGCAGTGGTTCTGGACCTATGAATATCCCGGCTCGGCCGCGGGCTTCACCTTTGACAGCCTGATGCTGTCGGACGAAGACGCCAAGGCGGCCGGCAAGCCGCGCCTGCTGGGCGTCGACAACGCGCTGTATGTTCCGGTCAACAAGGTCATCGAAGTCGAGACCGCCGCCGCCGACGTGATCCATTCCTTCGCGCTGCCCCAGATGGGCGTGAAGATGGACGCCGTGCCGGGCCGCCTCAACAAGACCTGGTTCAAGGCCACCCGCACCGGCGTGTTCTACGGCCAGTGCTCGGAACTGTGCGGCTCGCGTCACGCCTTCATGCCCATCGAAGTGCATGTCGTGACCGATGCCGAATATGCCGCCTGGCTGGCCAAGGCCAAGGCTGAGTTTGCCCGTCTCGAAGGCGTCACCCGCCTCGCGTCGAAATAGGAAATAGCGCCATGACCACCACCGACGCACACCACAACGATCACCACGGTGATCACGCCCACCACCCGACCGGCTGGCGCCGCTACGTCTATTCGACGAACCATAAGGACATCGGAACGATGTACCTTATCTTCGCGGTGATGGCCGGCGTGATCGGCGGCTTCTTCTCGATGATGATGCGCGCCGAACTGATGTTCCCCGGCATGCAGATCTTCCACGAGCCGCACGCCTTCAACGTGTTCGTCACGGGACACGGCCTGATCATGGTGTTCTTCATGATCATGCCCGCCATGATCGGCGGTTTCGGCAACTGGCTGGTGCCGCTGATGATCGGCGCGCCGGACATGGCGTTCCCCCGCATGAACAACATCTCCTTCTGGCTGCTGCCCTTCAGCTTCGCGCTGCTGGTGATGAGCATGTTCGTCGAAGGCGATTCCGGCGGCATGGGCGTCGGTGGCGGCTGGACGGTTTACGCCCCGCTGTCGACCTATGGCTCGCCCGGTCCGGCCATGGACCTGGCGATCTTCTCGCTGCACGTCGCGGGCGCGTCCTCGATCCTGGGCGCGATCAACTTCATCACAACCATCTTCAACATGCGCGCGCCGGGCATGACCCTGCACAAGATGCCGCTGTTCGTGTGGTCGATCCTGGTGACCGTGTTCCTGCTGCTGCTGTCGCTGCCGGTTCTGGCGGGCGCCATCACGATGCTGCTGACCGATCGCAACTTCAACACCACCTTCTTCAATCCGGCGGGTGGCGGCGATCCGATCCTGTACCAGCATCTGTTCTGGTTCTTCGGTCACCCCGAAGTGTACATTCTGATCCTGCCGGGCTTCGGCATGATCAGCCACATCATCGGCACCTTCTCCAAGCGCCCGATCTTCGGCTATCTCGGCATGGCCTACGCCATGGTCGCGATCGGCTTCATCGGCTTCCTGGTCTGGGCGCACCACATGTACACGGTGGGCCTCTCCGTCGACACCAAGGCCTATTTCGTCTTCGCCACCATGGTCATCGCGGTGCCCACCGGCATCAAGGTGTTCAGCTGGATCGCGACGATGTGGGGCGGTTCGATCGAGTTCAAGACCCCGATGGTCTGGGCGATTGGCTTTGTCTTCCTGTTCACCGTCGGCGGCGTGACCGGCGTGGTGCTGGCCAATGCCGGCGTCGACGTCGTGCTGCAGGACACTTATTACGTGGTGGCGCACTTCCACTACGTGCTGAGCCTGGGCGCCGTGTTCGCGATCTTTGCGGGCTTCTACTACTGGTTCCCGAAATTCACCGGCTACATGTACAGCGAACTGCTGGGCCAACTGCATTTCTGGGTCACCTTCGTGGGCGTGAACCTGGCCTTCTTCCCGATGCACTTCCTGGGACTGCAGGGCATGCCGCGCCGCTATGTCGACTATCCCGATGCCTTTGCGGGCTGGAACGAAGTGTCGTCCTACGGCGCCTTCATTGCCGGCTTCGGTGTGCTGATCTTCCTGTTTATGGTGGCGGAAGCCTTCGTGAAGAAGCGCAAGGCCGGCGACAATCCCTGGGGCGTGGGCGCCACGACCCTGGAGTGGACGCTGTCTTCTCCGCCGCCCTTCCACCAGTTCAACGAGCTGCCGCGGATCAAATAGTAGATGTCGCTTTCGCTGACACATCCCCCCGTTACGACCGTCGGCGACTTCCTCGCGCTGCTGAAGCCGCGCGTGATGTCGCTGGTGATCTTCACGGGACTGGCCGGCATCGTCGCCGCGCCGGGGTCGGTGCACCCGCTTACCGCTTTCACCGCGCTGCTCTGCATCGCGGTGGCTGCGGGGGCGAGCGGGTGCCTCAACATGGCCTATGACAGCGACATCGACGGACTGATGAGCCGCACCGCCAAGCGGCCCATTCCCATGGGCCATATCGGGCGGGACGAGGCCCTGATCTTCGGCTGGATTCTGGCGATCGGCGCCGTGGCCACCATGGGCCTGTTCGTGAATTTCCTGGCAGGCGGGCTGCTGGCCTTCACCGTCTTCGTCTATGTCATGGTCTACACGCTCTGGCTCAAGCGCCGTACGGCGCAGAATATCGTGATCGGCGGATTGTCGGGCGCGCTGCCCCCGGCCATCGGCTGGGCGGCGGTGACGGGCGATCTGAGCCTGGCGCCGGTGCTGCTGGTGGCGATCATCTTCATGTGGACGCCGCCGCATTTCTGGGCACTGTCGCTCTGGCGGTCGGGCGATTATGCCCGCGCCGGCGTGCCGATGCTGCCGGTGGTGAAGGGCAAGCCCCACACCCGCCTTCAGATTTTGCTCTACACCATCGCATTGGTGCCGCTGGGCATTGCCCCTGCCGTGCTGGGCTTTGCGGGCGCGCTGTATCTGGCTGCGGCCGCCGGCACGGGTGCGTGGTTCCTGTGGGCCGCCATCGGCGTGTACCGCGAAACCGACGCGGCCAATGAACCGGCGGCCCGTCGCCTGTTCGGCGTCTCGCTCGTCTATCTGACGGCCCTGTTCGCGGCCCTGATCGCCGAGAAGCTGATCGGGCTTCCGGCCCTCACGCTTTCCATGGCGCTATGAGGGACAACGAGCGATGGGCCATAGAACGCCGCAAACGCAATATCGCCCTGGCGCTGATGCTGGCCGGGGTCGCAGTTTTGTTTTTCCTGATGTCGATCGTGCAATGGCGCGAACATTCAGGCCAATAAAGGGGCTTTGATCATGAGCAGCGACGCTAAGCACGATTACCATCTGGTCGATCCCAGCCCCTGGCCGGTCGTCGGTTCCATCGGCGCCTTCGTGATGATGGTGGGCGCCACCTTCTGGATGCACGCCGACTACACCCGCTTCTGGGGCCTGCCGGTCAACGGCACGCCGTGGATATTCATCGTGGGCCTGGGCATCGTGCTCTACACGATGCTGGGCTGGTGGCGCGACGTGATCAAGGAATCCGTCCATTCCACCGCGCACACCCCGGTGGTGAAGCTGCACCTGCGCTACGGCATGCTGCTGTTCATCGCGTCGGAAGTGATGTTCTTCGTGGCGTGGTTCTGGGCCTATTTCAACACCGCGATCTTCCATGGCGACGTGTCGGTTTCGGCCTGGCCGCCGGCCGGCATCGTAACGCTGGATCCCTGGCATCTGCCGCTGCTGAATACGCTGATCCTGCTGACTTCGGGCACCACCGTCACCTGGGCGCATCACGCGATCCAGACCGGCGACAAAAAGGGCGCCGTGCAGGGCCTGGCGCTGACCGTCATCCTGGGCATGATCTTCACCGCCGTGCAGGCTTATGAGTACATCCACGCGCCCTTCACCTTCGGCTTCAATGGCTTGGCGCTTGAACCCTTCACCCAGGCCAGCCATGCGGCGCTGACCAGCGGCGTGGGCAACATGGGCGCCATCTATGGCTCCAACTTCTTCATGGCCACCGGCTTCCACGGTTTCCATGTGATCGTCGGCACTATCTTCCTGATCGTCTGCCTGTTCCGCGCCATGGCCGGTCACTTCACGCCGGAGCGTCACTTCGGCTTCGAAGCCGCCGCCTGGTACTGGCACTTCGTGGACGTGGTGTGGCTGTTCCTCTTCGCCGCCATCTATGTGTGGGGCGCGGGCTCGGTCACGCACTGACCCCGCCCGCCACACATTCGGCAATTCTCTTCGGCCTCTGTCCGCGTTGCGGGCAGGGGCCGTTGTTTGACGGCTATATCGCCCTGAACAAGCAATGCCCGGCCTGCGCGCTGGATTACACCATGTTCGACGCGGGCGACGGCCCGGCGGTGTTCGGCATCCTGATCGTTGGCGCCATCGTCTGCGCCCTGGCGCTGTGGGTGGAGTTCTCCTTCCTGCCGCCGATCTGGGTCCATGCCGTGCTGTGGATTCCGCTGATCACCATTCTGACCGCGATTTTTCTGCGCCTGTCCAAATCGGCGCTGCTGGTGCTGCAATACCGGCACAAGGCGGGCGAGGGCAGGCTGGGATGACCTTCCGCCCCTATGCCGGTTTCACCATCGCGGTAGCGGTCGTGTTCGCAATCCTGTGCGGGCTGGGCTTCTGGCAGCTTGAGCGGCTCAACTGGAAGCTGGCGCTGATCGCGCAGGTGGAATCCAACATGGCCGCCGCGCCGTTGTCGCTGGACGAGGCGCTGAAGTTGCCGCCGGAACAAGCGCAGTATCATCGCGTCACGTTGCGCGGCACATTCGATCACGCGCATGAAGCCTATGCCTTCGCCACCACGGGCGGGGCGGCGGTCTATCATGTGCTGACGCCCTTTCGCACCCATGACGGCCGGGTGCTGATGGTGGACCGGGGCGCGGTTCCCAAAGACAAGCTCGATCCCCAGAGCCGCGCCGCCGCGAATGTCGAAGGCCCCGTGCAGGTGACCGGCGTCTGGCGCACGCCCGACCCAGCCAGTGGCTTCAGCCCGCCGCCCGACATGGGCAAACGCATCTGGTATGTCCGCGACGTCACGGCGATGGCCGATGCCGCCGGGCTGAAGCTGGCCGCCCCGGTGGTGATCGAGGCCGACGCCACCGCGAACCCCGGTGGCTGGCCCAAGGGCGGGGCTACGGTCGTCAGTTTCCGCAACCAGCATCTGGGCTATGCCGTGACCTGGTTTGCCCTGGCGGCGGGCCTGCTATGTGTCTGGCTGGCCTCCCATATTTCCAAGGGCCGGATCAGGCTTAAATAGGTGGTTTGGGCCGGTTTGTGGCCCTATAACCCCCGCTGTCATGCAGTTCATCTCGACTCGCGGCCAGGCGCCCCAGACCTCTTTTTCCGACGTTTTGCTGGCGGGCCTCGCCCCCGATGGCGGCCTTTATCTGCCGCAGAGCTGGCCGCAATTTTCCCCGTCCGAAATCGCCGCCTTCAAGGGCCAGCGCTACCAGGACGTCGCCTTCACCATCCTGTCGAAGTTCACCTCTGGCTCGTTCAGTGACGCAGAACTGCGCGAGGCGATCGAAGCGGCCTATGCCGATTTCGACGCGCCGGAAATCGCGCCGCTGGTCGATATCGGAAATGGCCAATACCTGCTGGAGCTGTTCCACGGCCCGACGCTGGCCTTCAAGGATATCGCGCTGCAGATCCTGGGGCAGTTGTTCAGCCGGGCGCTCGCCAAGCGCGGCGGCCGCGCCACCATCGTTGCGGCGACCAGCGGCGACACGGGCTCGGCGGCGATTGCCGCGCTGGGCGGCCTGCCCAACATCAATGTTTTTGTGATGCACCCCAAGGGGCGAGTCAGCGATGTGCAGCGGCGGCAGATGACCACCACCGCGCACGCCAACGTCCACAATATAGCGCTGGAAGGCAGCTTCGACGATGCGCAGGGCATCGTGAAGAGCTTGTTTTCTGACACCGCCTTCGCCAACGACATCAGCCTGACGGCGGTGAATTCGATCAACTTCGCGCGCATCGCCGCGCAGTGCGTCTATTATTTTACGGCGACGGCCGCGCTGGGCAGGCCCGCGACTTTCGTGGTGCCGACCGGAAATTTCGGCGACATTTTCGCCGGCGAAGCGGCCAGCCGCATGGGGCTGGATGTGGCGCGCCTGGTGATCGCCACCAATGCCAACGACATCATGGCCCGCGCCCTGAACGATGGCGTCTATGCCGCCGGCAACAGCCACGCCACGCTGAGCCCTTCGATGGACATTCAAGTGGCGTCGAATTTCGAACGCGCCCTGTTTCAGGCGGCGGGCCGTGATGCCGACTGGACTGCCGCAGCGATGAACGATTTTTCGCGCAGCCGCAAACTGGAATTGCCGCCCGGTGTTTTGAGCGACCTGCGTTCGCGCTACAGCGCTTTCGCCTGCGACGATGCGCAGACCAGGGCGGCCATCGCCGCCGTGCACAAGGAAACCGGCCGCATCATCGATCCGCACACCGCCGTCGGCGTCGCGGCCGCGCGCAAGCTTGCCCCCTTAAATCAACTGCGTGCGCCGTCGCCGGTGGTGGTGCTGTCTACCGCGCATCCCGCCAAATTCCCTGATGCGGTGGCCCAGGCGATCGGGACACCGCCCCCGGAACCCAAGCGGCTGGCAGGCATGAAGAACCTGCCGGAAAAGCTGGAAATTCTGGGCAACGACGCTGCTTTGATAAAGCAATTCATCTCTTCTAGACTGGCGGGATGACCCTGGAAATCTCCAAACTTTCCAATGGCTTGACGGTCGTCAGCGATCCCATGACAGGGATCGAAAGCGCCGCTCTGGGCATCTGGGTTGATACCGGCAGTCGCAATGAAGCGCCCGCCCAGATGGGCGTTTCCCACATGCTGGAGCATATGGCGTTCAAGGGCACGGCCACGCGCAGTGCCCGCCAGATCGCCGAAGAGATCGAGGCCGTGGGCGGCGTGCTCAACGCTTACACCAGCCGCGAACAGACCGCCTTTCACGCCCGCGTGCTGAAGGAAGATGTGCCTCTGGCGCTGGACATGATCGGCGACATTCTCACCAACCCGAGCTTCGAGCCTTCCGAGCTGGAGCGCGAGCGCCAGGTCGTGCTGCAGGAGCTGGGGCAGGTGCGCGACACGCCCGACGACATCGTGTTCGACCATCTGCAGGCGGCGATCTTTTCCGGCCAGCCATTGGGCTGGTCCATCCTGGGCGACGAAGAAACCGTCACCGCGTTCGATCCCGCCATGCTGCGCAGCTATATGGGGTCGCAATATCGTACCGGTGGCATGACGCTGATTGCGTCCGGCGCGGTCCGCCATGACGAGATCGTGAAACTGGCGCAGGACAAATGCGGCGGCCTTGCGCAGGGTGCTGTTCCCGCGCCGATCGCGGCGCAGTATGCCGGCGGCGATTTTCGCGAAGTGCAGGATCTCGAACAGGCGCATCTGGCCTATGCCTTTCCTGGCCGGTCCAATTCCGATCCGGATTATTTTGTGGCGCAGATTTACGCCACCGCGCTGGGCGGCGGCACCTCTTCGCGCCTGTTCCAGGAAGTGCGCGAGAAGCGCGGCCTTTGCTATTCCGTCTATGCGTTCTCCAACGGTTTTCAGGATTCGGGTTTTCTGGGCCTCTATGTTGGCACCGGCGAAGACGAAGCGGCGGAAATCTCCGCCGTCATCGCGGGCGAAATGGAAGCCATTGCCGAAAATCTCACCGAAGCCGAAGTCGCCAGGGCTCGTGCGCAGCTCAAAGTTTCGCTGCTGATGGGCATGGAGCGTCCGGGCACCCGCGCCGAACAGATTGCCGGCCAGCTCTTCGCGCTGGGCCGTGTGCAGACGCCGGCGGAAATTGTTGCCCAGCTCAATGACATCGATGCCGCTGCCGTGAGGCGGTTCGCCGCGCGCGTGATGCAAAGCGGCGCGCCGACCATCGCCGCCGTTGGTCCGGTGAAAAAACTGGAATCCCATTCCAAATTTTCCGGCCGCTTCGGCAGCTATGCGGACGCCGCCGAATAATGGTCAAAGCCGCTTTCGCCAAAACCAGTCCCATTGCCTTCATGCGCGGGCTTACCTTTCCGGGCGGCCAGCAGCCGGTGATCCGGGGCGAGGGACTTTATCTGCGCTATCCCCGCATGGCCGACTTTCCCGTGTGGGCCAAGCTGCGCGCCGACAGCCGCGAGTTCCTGACGCCTTGGGAACCCATCTGGGCCGATGACGAGCTGACGCGCAGCGCCTTTCGCCGCCGCATCAAGCGTTACCAGAAAGAGACGCGGCTGGATTCAGCCTATGTCTTTTTCGTGCTGCGTGAGAGCGATGATGCGCTGGTGGGCGGCTGCACGATTTCCAATGTGCGCCGCGGGGTCACCCAATGCTGCACGCTGGGATACTGGATCGGTTCGCAATTCGCCCGCCAAGGCTATATGACGGGCGCGCTGCGGGCGCTGCTGCCTTTCGTGTTCCGCACGCTGGGCCTGCACCGGATCGAAGCGGCCTGCCTGACGGACAATGACGCCTCCAAAAATCTGCTGGCGCGCGTGGGGTTCCGGAAGGAAGGCCTGGCGCGGCGTTACCTGCTGATCAATGGGGAATGGGCCGACCACCTGCTATTTGCTTTGCTGAAAGAAGAAGCGCCGCTAGGTTAGCGCGCTGCTTCGCACATTTCACAAGAGACGGATGACGAGATTTCGCCGCATCGCCGTGTTCTGCTTCGCGCTGGCGGCCCTCGCTACAGGTGTGTCCGCGCAGGGCGAGAAGCCCGCAGCCGCGCCGCCTGCGCCGCCGCCGGTCAATTTCGGCAGCAACCAGAATGTGCTGGACCTGAAATCATCGCTGATCATCGACCGCGCCGAAGACGATGGCTCGCGCTGGTATTTCGTGCAGGTCACCAATGACTCCGTGCGCCCCTCCACCCGCGTGCTGCTCGCGGGCCAGCCGCCGTCGAGCGCGCTGGCGTTTATTCCTCGCTCGACCCGTCCGGCCATCGTGGCACTGGCCGGTTCGGATTCCGGCACCGTGGTGGAAACCGCATCGGCATATGGCCGCCGCGCCTGGCGCGTGATTGTGCCGCCTGTCTCGACGGTGCGTCTGGCAGTCCGCGTCGCCAATGCCGCCACGCCGCCGCCGCTGCAGGCCTGGACCGAACCGGCGCTGTCGTCCCACAACCGCCAGCTTGCCATTTTCATCACCGCCGTCGGCGCCTTGATCGGCGCGGCCATGCTGATCACCGGCGGCCTTGCGGTGCTGATCGGCCATGCCGCGCCGCGCTGGGTTTCGCTGACCCTGTTTTTGCTGTTGCTGGCCTGGCTGTCGGGGACCGGCATGTTCGACGGCAGTCTTGCCACCGGCTATGGCGGGCCCTACGGGCTATCGGCTTTCCTGACGATATTGGCGCTGGCGGCGGGGGCGCGGCTGGCCAATGCCATCATTCCGCTTCGCGATATCTGGCCCAAGCGCGAAAAGCATTTCCACCGTACGCTCTATGGCCTGATTGCGCTGGGCGCGATGGCGTATGTCGGTCTTCCTGTCGCCACGGTGCTGACGAATGTGGCCGTCGTGCTGGGCAGCCTGGCGGTGGCCGGATACCTGTTCTTCGCGGGCCGCCGCGGCCACAAGGCGGCGCAGGTGATCGCGCCCAGCGCCGCCGCCTTCGCGCTGGTGGCGCTGGCGGCGGCCGTCATGTCGGTGGGCGGTCTTGGCGAAAACCTGACGGGTCCGGCCGCGACGGGCGGTTTTGCGGCCGCGGGCGCCATCCTGCTGGCCCTGGCGGTGATCGCCAGCGAAGAAATCGCGGTGCTGCCCTTCCTGCACGGATCGCATGCGGCCAAGCTTCTGGAGGCGCAGGCCCCCGGCACGTCCGAAGTGGTGATCGATCACATGGCGCCGCTGAACAGCCTGGCGCGCGCCGCCATCGGCGCGTCGCATCAGGGCGTGTTCGACATGGATTTCCGCGCCGGTCTTCTGACCCTGTCGCCCGAAGCCGCCCAGATGGTGGGCCTCAGCGTGCAGGAAACCACGCTCAGCCATGGCGACTGGATCGGCCATGTGCATCCTGACGACCGCGAAGTCTATTCCCGCGCGCTGGATGAGTATCGCCATCGTCCGGGCCTGGCGTTCCGGCTGGAATTCCGTGCCCGTGGTGGCAGCGGGCCGTATCGCTGGCTCGAGTTACGCGCCACCATTGTCAGCGAACAGGAAGTGCCATCCGATTGTCTGGGGCTCCTGTCCGACATCACCCAGCGCAAGGAAGCCGAATTCGCCGCGCAGAATGCGGAAAGCGAGCGCAAGCGCGAAGCGGCGCTGCCGCGCGACAATCTCACCGGGCTGGGCAACCGCGTCGCGCTGATGGAAGCGCTGGATGCGCTGGGCGAGGGGTTCGAAAAATCGTTGTTCGTGCTGCTCGACATCGATCGCTTCAAGGCCATCCATGGCAGTCTGGGTGACCGGGGTGCCGACGATATCCTCAAGCAAGTGGCGCAGCGCCTGACCGGTTTGGGCGAACCGGCGCAGATTTTCCGCGTGGGGGGCGACAGTTTCGCCTTCCTGTTCGCCAATCCGCGCCGCGCGCCGCAGCCCATCGGCAATGCGCTGGCCGAGGTTTGCGGCAAGCCCTACAGCGTAGGGGGCCGCGAAGTCTTCGCGCCCTGCAGCATTGGTCTGGCCACCGGTTCGCAGAGCGAAGATCCGCTGGCCCTGATCAAGAATGCCGAGCTGGCGCTGATTTCCGCCAAGAAGCAGGGCGGGGCCTGCGCCCGCGTCTATTCAACCGACCTGGAAAATCTGGCGCCCGGCGACAGCGTGGCGCTGGAAAGCGAATTGCGCCACGCGCTGGCCGCCGGTCAGCTTGCTGTCTTCTATCAGCCGATCATTCGCCTGACTGACCGCAGTGTGGCGGGCTTTGAGGCCTTGCTGCGCTGGCAGCATCCCACCAAGGGCCTGATCGCGCCCGGCGACTTTATTGCTCATTCCGAAGAAACCGGCCTGATCGTGGAGCTGGGGCGGTTCGCGCTGGAACGGGCGGCGGGCGATCTGGCGCAGTGGCAGCGCTATTTCCCGCTCAAGCCGCCGTTGTTCGTCAGTGTGAATTTCTCGCGCCGTCAGCTCAAGGACACCGGCTTTGAGCCGCTGCTGAAGACCATCCTGTCCAAGAGCGGCATTGTGCCCGGCACACTCAATCTGGAAATCACCGAAAGCGCGATCGCGTCCGATCCCAAGCTGCCCCAGATCATGACCCGCATCCGCGAGGCGGGGGCCGGGCTTTCGATCGACGATTTCGGCACGGGTGCTTCGACCCTCAGCGAATTTCGCACCCTGCCGGTCGATACCGTCAAGATCGACAAGAGCTTCCTGGCCCGTCATGGCGGCACGGATATCGACACCGATGGCGAAGTGGTGCTGTCGGGCATCGTGGCCATGGCGCATGAGCTCAAGCGCGCGGTGGTCGCCGAAGGCATTGAAAGCGAGGCCGATGCCCAGTTCCTCAGCCGGATCGGCTGCGAATTCGGACAAGGCTATTACTTCTCCGCCGCGCTCGACGGGCCTGCGGTGCTCGAATACATCGCCAGGCATTACAATACGGCAACCGCGCCCGAACTGGGCTAACCACAAACTTTGCAAACGAGGAGACCTTCATGACGATCAAGCCCGGTGACAAGATTCCGGCCGCCACCCTGATGGAAATGCAGGACGGCAAGCCCGCGCCCGTCAGCACCGACAGCTTCTTTGCCGGCAAGAAAGTGGCGCTGTTCGCGCTGCCCGGCGCCTTCACCCCGACCTGCTCGGCCAAGCATGTGCCTGGTTATGTCGACAATTACGACACGCTGAAGTCCAAGGGCATCGACGCCATTGCCTGCGTCTCGGTCAACGACGCCTTCGTGATGGGCGCCTGGGGCAAGGATCAGAAGGCCGACGGCAAGGTGCACATGTTCGCCGACGGCAATGGTGACTTCACCCGCGCCATCGGCCTGGAATTCGACGCCAGCAAGTTCGGCATGGGCAAGCGCAGCCAGCGTTATTCCATGATCGTCGACAATGGCGTGGTCAAGACCGTGAATGTGGAAGAGCCGGGCGCTTTCGAAGTGTCCAGCGCCGAACACATCATCACGCAGCTTCCGTAATATTGAGAATTAGCGCGGGATCGCATCCCGCGCTAATTGATCTGCGCGCTCATTTTCCGGGTGACCGGAATGACCGGCAACCCAGATCCAGTGCACATCATGCCTGGCGAGCTCGTCGTCCAGGATGCGCCACAGGTCTTCATTCTTGACCGGCTTCTTGTCGGCGGTCTTCCAGCCTTTTTTCTTCCAGCCCAGAATCCATTTCGACGCCCCATCTATCACGTAACGGGAGTCGGTGTGGATGGTGACGGCGCTTTTCTGCTTCAGCGCGCGCAGGCCTTCGATCACTGCCATCAGTTCCATGCGGTTGTTGGTGGTGGCCTTCTCACCGCCGGACAGTTCCTTTTCGTGATGACCGCTGCGCAGGATCGCGCCCCAGCCGCCAGGGCCGGGATTTCCGGAACAGGCGCCGTCCGTGAATATGTCTATCAAAGCCCGTATTCCCGCGCGTGTTTCACCTTGTTGTGAAAGCGCAGCTTCTTGGAATATTCGCGCGGGTCCTTGGGGCGCACCAGGGCATTGGGATCGGGGTTCAGCCAGTCGAAGGTGCGCGTCAGCAGGAAGCGCAAGGCCGCGCCGCGCATCAGGACGGGCAGGGCGGCGATTTCGTCTTCGCCCAAGGGGCGCGCAGCGCGATAGGCCTGGATCACCGCCTGGCCCTTGGTGATGTTGTAGCTGCCGTCCAGCTCGAAGCACCAGCTGTTGAGCATGATTGCAAGGTCGTAGATGTAGAAATCATTGCAGGCAAAGTAATAGTCGATCACGCCGCCGACCTTGTCCTGCACAAACAGGACATTGTCTGGGAAATAGTCGGCATGGATCACGCCCCTGGGGAGCCCGGTGGGCCAAGCCCCGACCAGCTCGTGGAGCGATGTGGAAATCAGGTTGTTCAGGCCGTCCTCGATCGAGTCCGGTTCCTTGAGCGAAATCAGGGTGGCCAGCAGGCCCCAGCCTTCGGGGCCCAGCGCATTGGCGCGGGTCAGGGCGAAACCTTCCTGCGCCTTGTGAAGCTGGGCCATGACCGACGCGGCGGCGGCGCAATGCGCGGCGTCGGGGCGGCGCAGCGCAATGCCGGTCAGGAAAGTAACGATGGCGGCATGGCGGCCATTGAGGCTGACCAGCGATTTGCCGTCACGGGTTTTCACCGGCAGCGGGCAGTTCAGCCCCCGTTCGGCCAGATGCTCCATCAGACCCAGGAAAAAGGGCAGGTCGTCCGGGTTCACCCGCTTTTCGTACAGGGTCAGGATGAAGGCGCCCCGGTCGGTCTGCAGGTAGAAATTGGAATTCTCGATGCCCTCGGCGATGCCCTTGAAGGACAGCGGCTGGCCGATATCGTACTGCTCCAGCAGCCGTTCCAGATCCTCGAAACTGACCTCGGTATAGACGGCCATGCGCCTCAGCCTTTCTGCCTAAAATCGCGGAAAGCTTGGCTTTTTCGGCGTTCTGTGCTTTCCATCGGGGGTCTGCTTGGCTATGGTCCGCGCCCAAATCGGCGGCTGGCAGAAGTCGGGCCGGGGCGGTCAAAAGTCAAGCGCATGCAAGGAAGAACAGCGTTGAAGAGTCTCCGTATCCTGGGCCTGCTTGTTCTGGTCGCAGCGCCCCTGTTGGGAAGCTGCAGCCGCAAGATCACGGTGTGCCCGATTCCGGCGATCCTCAACGACACCGCCAATGTGACCTTCTTCCGCCCGGGCACCGTGCCTGACCTGTCCAACGAGCTCTATTCGGTGTCGCTGGACCAGGCCGAAACCGACTGCGTCTACAACAATAGCACCCAGGTGGTGCGCGCTTCGCTCGATCTGACGTTCCGCGCCACCCGCGCGCCCTCCAGCACCGCCGCCTCCTATTCGGTGCCGTATTTCGTGGTGGTGCATGAAGGCGCGCGGATTTACGCCAAGCACGCCTACACGCTGGACTTCTCCTTCGCGCCGGGCGCTGCCATGAGCGTGATCAAGCATGCGCCCAACCAGACCCGCATCAAAATCGATAACGGCAAGCTGCCCTGGAATTACCAGTTGCTGGTCGGCTTTCAGATGACGGACCAGCAGATCGCCTACAACAAGGCGAAGAACCGCTACCAGCAATGACGTCTCTCGCGACCGAACTGTCGCGCATCGCCGGCGCGGCGTTCGCCGCCGAAGGCCTGCCCGAAAGCCTGGGCCGCGTCGCGGCGTCCGACCGGCCTGACCTGGCGCAGTTCCAGTGCAACGGCGCGCTGGCCGCCGCGAAGCTTTTAAGTGGCAGTCCCGCCGATGGCAGTCCGGCGGGCGCCAAGGCCAATCCCCGCGCCATCGCCGAAAAGATTGCGGCCCGCCTGAAGGCGGACAGTCTTTTTTCCAAGGTGGAAATTGCCGGTCCCGGTTTCCTGAATCTCGACCTGTCGGATGCGGCGCTGGATGCGCGCGCCGCCGCGCTGGCGGGTGACAAGACGCTGGGCGCGCCGGGAACGGGCGAAGGCAAGACGCTGGTGCTGGATTTCGGCGGGCCCAATATCGCCAAGCCGATGGCGGTGCATCACCTGCGGTCCACCATCATCGGCGATTGCCTGCAGCGGCTGTACCGCGCCAATGGCTGGAAGGTCATCAGCGACGTGCATCTGGGCGACTGGGGCCTGCAGATGGGCCAGTTGATCACCGAGATCGAGATGATGGGAATCGCGCCGGTCTATTTCGATCCCAATACGGTCGGGCCGTATCCCGATGAATCCCCTGTCAGCATGGAAGATCTGGAAACGATCTATCCGCGCGCCTCGGCGGCCTGCAAGGCCGATCCGGTGCGGCTGGAAGCGGCCCGCCGCGCCACGGTGGATTTGCAGGCCGGCCGCGCGGGCTATCGCGCGCTGTGGCGGCATTTCGTGAAAGTGACCGAGGTCGGCCTGACGCGCGAATTCGGCGCGCTGGGCGTGACGTTCGATCTGTGGAACGGCGAGTCCAGCGTTGATGCGCTGATCGGGCCCATGCTCGAAGACCTGAAATCGCGCGGCCTGAGCGAAGTCAGCGAAGGCGCGGTTGTGGTGCCGGTTGCCCGCGAAGACGACAAGAAGCCGATGCCGCCGCTGATCCTGGTCAAGTCCGAAGGCGGCGTGCTGTACGGCACCACCGATCTGGCCACCGTGATCGAGCGCGTGCGCGACTATGATCCCGACCTGATCCTGTATGTGGTGGACCATCGCCAGCACGGCCATTTCGAGCAGGTTTTCCGTGCCGCCGAGAAAGCCAACTTGCGCGGCCGCGCCCATCTGGAGCATGTCGGCTATGGCACCATGAACGGGCCGGACGGCAAGCCGTTCAAGACGCGCGCCGGCGGCGCGATGAAGCTTTACGACCTGATTGAGATGGGCAAGGCGGAAGCGCAAAAGCGCCTGGCCGAGCAGGGGATCGGCGCGGACTATTCCGCGCAGGAGCGCGAGGAGATCGCGCGCAAGGTCGGAATCGCCACCATCAAGTTCGCCGATCTCTCCAACCACCGCACCACCGATTACATTTTCGACCTGGAGCGGTTTTCAAAATTCGAAGGCAAGACCGGGCCCTATCTGCAATATGCCGCCGTGCGCATCCAGTCGATGTTGCGCAAGGCTAGGGAGCAGGGCCACCAGATCGGCGCGCCAGCGATCCATTCGCCCGAAGAGCGCCGCCTGATTCTGCAATTGCTGTCGCTGGGCGACCTGATGGCGGGTGCGGAGGAAAAGCGCGCCCCCAACATGCTGTGCGAATATGCCTTCGAACTGGCGCAGAATTTCAGCCGCTTTTACAGCGAGCACCATGTGCTGTCGGAAAGCGACCCGGCCCTGCGGGCGGCCCGGCTGGGGCTTTGCGCCCTGGTTTTGGCGGTTTTGACCCGGGTTCTGGACCTGCTGGGCATCAAAGTTCCCGAAAGAATGTGAGTAACTCGGGTATGGGCTGGGCGCGGCGGCGGGCTTCGTTGACTCGAGGCAACCCCCACCTATGATGCTCCGCAACATCCCCGTCCGCCGGAGGCGCCATGGGGGTGGCCAGCACACGATCCCTCGCGGGAGAGAGCAGTAAGATTGCCGCCGAAGGAGCAACCGCCCCGGAAACTCTCAGGCAAAAGGACCGCGATCGGGTGATGAACTTCTGGAAAGAAACGCTGCCCTCTTCGATAAACGGAGGATAGCGTTCACCGAAGGGGTAATCCGGCGCTTTGATGTGCCGGGGAAATCTCTCAGGTCCCAATACAGAGGGGTCGCGCTCATGAGGGCGCGCACTCTTGCATCGGGACCGGTATGACATCTTCGACTGACAATTTGCGCCGCACGCCGCTTTACGCCCTCCATCTGGAGCTGGGCGCGAAGATGGTGCCGTTCGCCGGTTACGAGATGCCGGTCCAGTATCCCCCCGGTGTCCTGAAAGAGCATCTGCACACGCGCGAAAAATGCGGGCTGTTCGACGTCTCGCACATGGGCCAGGCCTTTTTGTCGGGCGATACGGCGGCGCTGGAACGCGTCACGCCCGCCGATGTGTCCGGCCTGAAGGACGGCATGCAGCGTTACGGCCTGCTGCTGACGGACCAGGGCACCATCAAGGACGATTTCATGTTCGCCCGCCTGAGTGGTGAGGCGGACCTGTACCTGGTGGTCAATGCCGGCACCAAGGAAGGCGACTTTGAATATATCGCCGAGGAGCTGAAGGGTGTCGCCACCCTGACGCCGCGCCTGGACCGCGCGTTGCTGGCGCTGCAGGGGCCTGCTGCTGCGGCGGTGCTGGAACGCCATTCGCCCGGCATCTCGCAGCTCACTTTCATGAAGATCGTGCGCACCACGGTCGCAGGTGCGCCCGCCATCATCAGCCGCACCGGTTACACCGGCGAAGACGGGTTTGAAATTTCCATCGAAGGCGCGGATGCGCAGAAGGTTGCGCGGGCGCTTCTGAAAGAGGTCGAAGTACTGCCCATCGGCCTTGGCGCGCGCGACAGCCTGCGGCTGGAAGCGGGCCTGTGCCTGTACGGCCACGACATGGATGACAGCATCGATCCGGCGGAAGCCGCGCTGATGTGGTCCATCGGCAAGCGCCGCCGCGAAGCAAAAGACTTTCCCGGCGGCGAGAAGATCGTCGCCAACACGCCCGCCAAAAAGCGCGTCGGCATCCGTCCCGAAGGCCGCGCACCGGCCCGCGAGGGCACCGAGATTGCCGACAAGACGGGCCGCATCATCGGCAAGGTCACGTCGGGCGGTTTTGGGCCCAGCCTGAACGCGCCGCTGGCCATGGGCTATGTCGAAGCGGCCTTTTCCGCCGACGGCACGCCGCTCGATCTGATGGTGCGCGGCAAGCCGCTGCCCGCGCTTGTTACTGCCATGCCTTTCGTTCCTCACACGTATCGCCGCTAGGAGAATATCCATGAGTGAAGTCCGCTATACCGATCAGCATGAATGGATCCGCCTGGACGGCGACGAAGCCACGGTCGGCATCACCAAGTACGCTGCCGAAGCCCTTGGTGACGTGGTGTTTGTCGAACTGCCGGCCAGCGGCAAGGCCGTCAGCGCCGGCGGCGAAGCCGCGGTGGTGGAAAGCGTTAAGGCGGCCAGCGACATCTATGCGCCCGCCGGCGGCACGGTCACCGGCGCCAACAGCGCGCTGGAAGCGGCGCCCTCCAAGGTCAATGAAGACCCCGAAGGCGAAGGCTGGTTCTTCAAGCTGAAGCTGTCCAACAAGGACGAGTTCGCCAAGCTGATGGACGCGGCCGCCTATGCGAAGTTTCTGGAGTCGCTGTAATGCGCTACCTGCCGCTCACGCCCGATGATCGCCGCGCCATGCTGGCGAAGATCGGCGCCGCCGACGTCGATGCCCTGTTCCGCGATGTGCCCAAGTCGGCGGTGGTGCCGGTTTCCGTCTTCGACCTGCCGGACACGCAGGGCGAACTGGCGGTTGACCGCGCCATGTCGAAGCTGGCGGCCAAGAATGTCGCGGCCAGCGCCGCGCCGTTCTTCTGCGGCGCGGGCGCCTACAAGCACCATGTGCCCAGCGCGGTGGATCATCTGATCCAGCGCTCGGAATTCCTCACCAGCTACACGCCCTATCAGCCGGAAATCGCGCAGGGCACGCTGCAATATCTGTTCGAATTCCAGACCCAGGTGGCGCTGCTCACCGGCATGGAAGTCGCCAACGCCTCGCTTTATGACGGCTCCACCGCCACCGCCGAAGCGGTGCTGATGGCCCAGCGCATCACCAAGCGCGGCAAGGCGATCCTGTCGGGCGGCCTGCATCCCCATTACGCCGAAACCGTGGAAACCGTGGCCGGGCTGTTCGGGCCGGTGGAGCGCACGCCGGTCACGCCCGGCAGTGCCGAAGACATCATCGCGCTGATCGACGACCAGACCGCCTGCGTCGTGGTGCAGTCGCCCGACGTGTTCGGGCTGATCCGCAACCTGCGGCCCATCGCCGAAGCCGCCCATGCCAAGGGCGCGCTGCTGATCGCGGTGGTGACCGAGATCGTGTCGCTGGGCCTTTTGGAGCCGCCGGGCGCGCAGGGCGCCGACATCGTGGCCGCCGAAGGCCAGAGCATCGGCAATGGCCTGAATTTCGGTGGCCCCTATGTTGGCCTTTTCGCCACCCGCGAGAAATTCCTCCGCCAGATGCCGGGCCGGTTGTGCGGCGAAACGGTGGATGCCGAAGGGCGCCGCGGTTTTGTGCTGACGCTGTCGACGCGCGAGCAGCATATCCGCCGCGAAAAGGCGACCAGCAACATCTGCACCAATTCCGGCCTGTGCACGCTGGCCTTCACCATCCACCTGTCGCTCTTGGGCGAAGATGGCCTGACGCGTCTGGCGCGGCTGAACCATGCCAAGGCCTGCGCGCTGGCCGACCGGCTGGCGGCGCTGCCCGGCGTCGAACTGGTCACCAATGCCTTCTTCAACGAGTTCACGGTGAAGCTGCCCAAGGCTGCCGGACCCATCGTGGATGCGCTGGCGGCCAAAGGCGTGATCGCGGGCGTTCCCGCTTCGCGCCTGATGAAGGGTCAGGACAAGCTGCTGATCCTGGCGGCCACCGAAACCAACACCGACGAAGATTTCGACGCCCTTGTTGCAGCGCTGAAGGAAGCCATCTGATGAGCATGAACAATCAGGGCCGCCCCAGCGGGTCCGGCGAAGCGTTTCCGGCCAGCATCGCCACCATTTCCGGGGACCGTGGCCTGGACCATGAAGAAGGGCTGATCTTCGAACTGGGTCACGGCGCCACCGGTGTCGACCTGCCGGATGTGCAGATTTCCGAAAGCCGCCTGGGCGGTGCGCGCCGCAACGGCGCCATCGGCCTGCCGGGCCTCAGCGAGCCGGAAGTGATCCGCCATTATGTGCGGCTGTCGCGCAAGAATTACGCGATCGACAGCGGGCTTTACCCGCTGGGTTCCTGCACCATGAAGCACAATCCGCGCCTGAACGAAAAGATGGCGCGGCTGCCGGGCTTTGGCGACCTGCACCCGCTGGCGCCGCAGTCCACCACCCAGGGCGCGCTGGAAGCCATTTCGCAACTGATGAACTGGCTCACCACCCTGACGGGCATGCCGGCGGTGGCGATGTCGCCCAAGGCAGGCGCGCATGGCGAGCTGTGCGGTCTTCTGGCCATTCGCGCCGCCATTCAGGCGCGCGGCGAAGATCGCAAGCGCATCCTGGTGCCGGAATCGGCGCATGGCACCAACCCCGCCACGGCGGCCTTCGCCGGCTTCACGGTGGATGAAGTGCCGGCCCTGTCCAACGGGCGAGTCGATGCCGAGGCACTGAAGGCCAAGCTGGGGCCAGACGTGGCGGCGATCATGCTGACCAATCCCAACACCTGCGGTCTGTTCGAAGGCGAGATTGTGGATATCGCCAAGGCGGTGCACGAGGCGGGCGCGTATTTCTATTGCGACGGCGCCAACTTCAACGCCATCGCCGGCAAGGTGCGCCCGGGCGACCTGGGCATCGACGCGATGCACATCAACCTGCACAAGACCTTCTCAACGCCCCATGGCGGCGGCGGTCCCGGCGCGGGCCCGGTGGTGCTGTCGGACCGGCTGGCGGCCTATGCGCCCATCCCGCTGCTGGTGGCGGACAAGAACGGCTTTCGCCTGATCGAAGACGCGGCGGATGCGCCGGAGGGCGCCAAGCCGTTCGGCCGCATGTGCGCTTTCCACGGCCAGATGGGCATGTTCACCCGCGCGCTGACCTACATGCTCAGCCATGGCCGTGACGGCGTGCGCCAGGCATCGGAAGACGCGGTGCTGTCGGCCAATTACATCCTGGCCTCGCTGAAGGATGTGATGAGCGCGCCGTTTGGCGATGGTCCCTGCATGCACGAAGCGCTGTTCGACGACAGCTTCCTGGACGGCACCGGCGTCACCACGCTGGATTTCGCCAAGGCGATGATCGACGAGGGCTATCACCCCATGACCATGTATTTCCCGCTGGTGGTGCATGGCGCGATGCTGATCGAGCCGACGGAATCGGAATCCAAGCATTCGCTGGACCGCTTCATCCATGTGCTGCGGACGCTGGCGACCGAGGCACGGGAGAAGAAGACCGAGCGCTTCGCCGGTGCGCCGCACCTGGCGCCGCGCCGCCGCCTGGACGAGACGGCGGCCGCGCGCAAGCCGGTGCTGCGCTGGAAGCCCGATCCGCTGAAGGCAGCAGCCGAGTAGGCTACTGGCAGGTCTTGATTTTCAAGCCCGGCGGCAGCTTCGTCGCCGCGTCGCTGCAGGCCGCGTCTAGTTGCGCCTGGGTCAGGCCCTTGACCTTGCGCAGGTCGGTGCCCAGGAAAGAGGTAATCGACGTCTTGGCGCCGGTCATGTCGGCGCCGTCCATCCTGGCGCCTGCCATGTTGGCCGCGCCAAGGTCGGTGCCACGAAAGCTCGCATTGGTGAAGTCGGCGAACGACATGCACATCAGGCTGGCATCGGCGCCATCGAAATTGGCGCCGCGCAAATTCTTTTCCTTGACGCAGGTGTTGGCCAAGTTGGCGCCCGACAGGTTGCAGCCGGGGCAATCGACGATGCCGGCCTGAATGCGCGCCACGGCCTTGGGATCGGCGGCAAAGGCCGACGCCGTCCACAGGCCGGTAACGGCCAGGGCAATCAAAGCGGCAACGTACAGGACGCATCTGGGCATGATGCCCAAGACTGGCGCAGCTTGGTTACCATTCGCTTAAAGGCCGGGGGTGGGAACAACCGGAACGTGTGGATGATGCGCGCGTTGTCTGTGTATGCAGGTTTCCCAACACCAGATTCGTCGCATGCGCATACTGGCTGCAGAACTTCGCGATGCAGCAACCGACACGACGATGCCTGATTATCAGGCCAAGTTCGAGCATACCGCGCGGGAGCTTGAAGAGCATGCGCCCGAACTGGAATATAGGCCGCGCCTGGCTTCCTAATTCGGCAGTTCTTCAAAGTCGAACCGGTCGCGGATGTGGGTGTTGAAATAGGCACCCAACGAGTCCGCGAAAATCAGGCCGTCATAAAGTTCCTGCGGAACGTCTTTGTAGGCATAGACACGCCCGGATCGTCGGAACGTGGCGCGCAACACATGCGCATCCTCGTCATACGAAACCTGCTCGAGCGCAGTGGACTGAACGTAAGCCATGAATTGAAAACGAAAGGGCACGGAAGTTGATCCGTGCCCTTTCGCGACAGCCCGTCTTAAAATTTTCCGTTATGAGCAGCCGGACGTGGAACCGCAGGTGTTGCACTTCATACAGGTGCCGTTGCGCACGAGCGTGAAGTTGCCACAGGCGCCGCAATTGTCGCCTTCAAAGCCTTTCATGCGCGCTTCGGCGGCCCGCGCCGCGCGGGTGTCGCGCGGCCTGGTGAGAACCGCTTCAAGCTGTGCAACCTGGGCGCCGACCGGCGAGGCGATCGAGGCTTCGACACTGGCGCGGATTTCCGACAGGTCCAGCGCGTCTTCGTCGCGGTCATTGTCGGCTTCAAAGCTGCCCGGCTGGAAGTGGTGTTCTTCCTCCGCCAGCATCTTGGGGGCCGCGCCGCCGCGCACCACCGCCATTTGGGTGCGGCCGCGCAGATAGCCGGTCGATGCCAGCTTGGAGATCGCAACTTCCGACGGCGCGCTGCCGCCGGCACTGTCCTGGCCCAGATCCTCGTCCGCTGCCGGCACGACATGGGCCAGATCGGTGCGGCCCAGATAGGAAACGCCCAGTTCGCGGAAGATGTAGTCCAGCACGCTGGTGGCGTTCTTGATGGAGTCGTTGCCGATCACCAGGCCCGCGGGCTCGAAGCGGGTGAAGGTGAAGGCTTCGACAAACTCTTCCAGCGGCACGCCATATTGCAGGCCCACCGAAATGGCGATGGCGAAATTGTTCATCAGGCTGCGGAAGGCGGCGCCTTCCTTGTGCATGTCGATGAAGATTTCGCCCAGGCGCCCGTCTTCATACTCGCCGGTGTGCAGGTACACCTTGTGGCCGCCGACAATGGCCTTCTGGGTGTAGCTCTTGCGGCGATGGGGCAGGCGTTCGCGCTCATGGCTGCGGACCTTTTCGATCACGCGTTCGACGATACGCTCGGTCACCACGGTCTGCTGGGCGGCCACGCGGGGCGCTTCGGGCAGCAGATCGTCTTCCTCGGCATCGGCGAAGGCGAAGACCTGGCTGGCCAGCGGCTGGCTGAGCTTGGAGCCGTCGCGGTACAGCGCATTGGCCTTCAGGCCAAGGCGCCAGGACAGCATATAGGCTTCGCCGCAATCGGTGACCTTGGCGCCATTGGCCATGTTGATGGTCTTGGAAATGGCGCCCGAAATGAAGGGCTGCACGGACGCCATCATGCGGATATGGGCTTCCACCGAAAGCGCGCGCTTGCCAATGCGCCCGCAGGGATTGGCGCAGTCGAACACCGGCAGATGCTGTTCCTTCAGGTACGGCGCGCCTTCCAGGGTCATGGCGCCGCAGACATGCAGGTTGGCGGCGTCGATATCGGCGCGGCTGAAACCCAGGGTCTTGAGAAGGTCGAAGTCCGGCGCGTCCAGAGCGGCCGCGTCCAGCTTCAGCACCTCGGTGCAGAACTTGGTGCCCAGCGTGTACTTGTTGAAGACAAAGCGAATATCGAAGGCCGCTTCCAGCGCGGCTTCGATCTGGACGATCTGCTCTTCGCCGAAGCCCTTGCCACGCAGGGCGTCGAGATTGATGCGGCCCTGATAGTCTTCGAGCGTGCCATGGCCCACCGCATAGGCGACGATGGCGTCAATCTCCGCCTGGCCATAGCCCAGATTGGACAATGCTTCGGGCACGCAGCGGTTGATGATCTTGAAATAGCCGCCACCCGCCAGGGTCTTGAACTTGACCAGCGCGAAATCCGGCTCCACGCCGGTGGTGTCGCAATCCATCACCAGGCCGATGGTGCCGGTGGGCGCGATCACGGTCGCCTGGGCGTTGCGGAAGCCGTGTTCCTTGCCCTTGTTCAGCGCGTCGTCCCAGGCGCGCTTGGCCGCTTCGGCAAGCTCGCTGTCGGAAATGGCTTTCAGGTCCAGCGGCACGGGCGGGGTGGCCAGCTTTTCATAGCCCTTTTCCTCGCCATAGGCGGCGCGGCGATGGTTGCGGATCACCCGCAGCATGGCGTCCTTGTTGGCGGCATATTCCGGGAATGCGCCCAGCTCGCCCGCGATCTCGGCCGAGGTGGCATAGGAGACCCCGGTCATCAGCGCGGAGATTGCGCCGGCGGTGGCACGGCCTTCGCGGCTGTCATAGGGAATGCCGGCGCTCATCAGCAGGCCGCCGATATTGGCGAAGCCCAGGCCCAGCGTGCGATAGTCGTAGGAAAGCTGCGCGATTTCCTTGGACGGGAACTGCGCCATCAGCACCGAAATTTCCAGCACCAGCGTCCACAGCCGCACGGCATGTTCGAAGCCTTCGACGTCGAAGGTCTTGACGCCGTCACCCTTGCGGAACTGCATCAGGTTCAGCGACGCCAGGTTGCAAGCGGTGTCGTCCAGGAACATGTATTCGCTGCACGGATTGGAAGCGCGGATTTCGCCGCCCGCCGGGCAGGTGTGCCAGTCGTTGATGCTGGTGTGGAACTGGATGCCCGGATCGGCACAGGCCCAGGCGGCATAGGATACCTTATCCCACAGGTCGCGGGCGCGCACGGTCTTGGCGATCTTGCCGTTGCCGCGGGCGGTCAGGTGCCAGTCGTCATCGTCCAGAACCGCTTTGAGGAACTCGTCGGTGACGCGCACCGTGTTGTTGGAATTCTGGCCCGCCACCGATGTGTAGGCTTCGCTGTCCCAGTCGGTGTCGTAGGTGCGGAAGTCGATGTCCTTGAAGCCCTGACGCGCGAAGCTGATTACGCGCTCGATCAGATTGTCGGGGATCATGCTCTTGCGCGCGGCCTTGATCTCGCGGCGGAGCGCCGGGTTCTTCAGCGGGTCGTAGCAGTCGCCGCCCGAGCCTTCGCAATTGACGCAGGCCTTCAGCACCGCCTTCAGGTGCTTTTCCGCCAGCTTGGAACCAGCCACCAGCGCGGCGACCTTCTGTTCCTCGATCACTTTCCAGTCGATGAAGTCTTCGATGTCGGGATGATCGATATCCACGATCACCATCTTGGCGGCGCGGCGGGTGGTGCCGCCCGACTTGATGGCGCCGGCGGCGCGGTCGCCGATCTTCAGGAAGCTCATCAGGCCGGAGGACTTGCCGCCGCCCGACAGTTTTTCGTCGGCGCCGCGCAGGGGTGAGAAGTTGGTGCCGGTGCCCGAGCCGTACTTGAACAGGCGCGCTTCGCGCGTCCACAAATCCATGATGCCGCCTTCATTGACCAGGTCGTCCTTGACGCTCTGGATGAAGCAGGCGTGGGGCTGCGGGTGTTCGTAAGCCGAAGTGGACTTGGTAAGCCGTCCGCTCTTGTGGTCGACATAGTAATGACCCTGGCCAGGACCATCGATCCCGTAAGCCCAGTGCAGGCCGCTGTTGAACCATTGCGGGCTGTTGGGGGCGCACTTCTGCGATGCCAGCATGTGGCAGAGTTCGTCATAGAAAGCGCGCGCGTCGCTCTCGCCGTCGAAATAGCCACCCTTCCAGCCCCAATAGGCCCAGGTGCCGGCCATGCGGTCGAAAACCTGCTTGGCCGATTTTTCGCCGGTGGTTTCCTTGGCGTCCTTGGGCGCCTGCTTGCGCCACAGAAACTCCGGCATGCCTTCTTCGGCTACCGGCTTCAGGGTCTTGGGAACGCCCGCCTTGCGGAAATACTTCTGGGCCAGCACGTCGCTGGCCACCTGGCTCCAGCCTTCGGGAACCTCGATGTCGCTATGGCTGAAGACGATCGAGCCGTCGGGATTGCGGATTTCGCTGGCGGCGTTGCGGAAGGCGATGCCTTCGTACGGCGAATGACCCTCAACCGTGAAATGACGGCGAATGCGCATGGCGTGACCCCGGGAAAAAAGATGTTTTGACTGGCCCCAGCCCCGGTCGCCCTGCCGTTTCGGGGACAATTTCCCGCCCGCAAACCGCGCTTTGGGCGGGTTTTCGCGGCGGGCAGCGTCGCCAGATATGGTGGTCACGAGCGGTGACTGGCCCAAAGTATGGACACGGGCGAAAGGTCGGCGCAAGCCAATAGTGGGTCAGGTGTCGTTGGTAACAACATCTTGTGGTGGGGAACTCGGCCAAAAAGCCGCGAGTCAAGCGGGCCTTCAATCCAGTCGCCGAAATATTTTTCGCAGCCTTTGACCACAGGTCAGGGCAAGGCTTGGGGCGGTTTGGGGATAAGCCAAAAAGCGAGGTTTTGGAGCAATGCAACATTGGCGCAAAATGGCCGCGGCCCCTATAGTCCGGGCGAATCCGCACGAGCCCCTTATGTCGCGCTTCAAGATGATCTTTTCCTGGTGGAACTCGGCGACCTGGGGGACGCTGCTGACCACTTGGCTGTCCGGCAGCCCGGTCGGCACCGACGATTTCGGCAACCGCTACTACCAGAACAAGGACGGCTCGCGTCGCTGGGTCATCTACAACGGCACGGTCGAGGCCAGCCGCGTGCCGCCCGACTGGCATGGCTGGTTGCATCACACCTATGCCGAACCGCCGACCTGCGCGCCGCTCAAGGCCCGCGCTTTTGAAAAAGCGCACCAGCCCAACCTGACCGGCACCGAAGGCGCCTATAAACCCAGCGGCAGCCTGTCGCGCGGCGGGGCACGTCCGTCCGCCACCGGCGATTACCAGGCCTGGAAGCCGGACTGATCAGATGAGTACCCGCGTCATGCAGCAGAACAACATCGCCGAAACGATCATCGGCGCCATCGTCGTCGCCGTCGCTGTCGGCTTCCTGGTTTTCACCTACAACCGAACCGGCAGCGGCAGCCTGTCTGGCTATGAAGTCAATGCGCGCCTGCCCAAGGTCGATGGCCTGAGCATCGGCACCGATGTGCGCCTGGCCGGGATCAAGATCGGCAGCGTCAGCGACATGACGCTGGACCCCAAGACCTATCTGGTCACCGTGCACATGAATGTGCGCGAGGACATCAAGATTCCGGCCGACTCGTCGGTGATGGTGACCTCGTCGGGTTTTCTGGGCAGCCAGTATCTGTCGATCACGCCTGGCGGCGACGACCGGAAGATGGCGGCTGGCGAATTTTTTGAAAGCGCGCAGGGCTCGATCGACGTGATGGGCCTGGTCAACCGCTTCGCAACCGGCGCCGGCAGCTCAGGCGGCCAGCAGCCGGCTGCGCCCAAGCCGTTGGCGCCCCCGGCGCTGGGCGACGGTCCGTGAAGCATTTCGTTGCTGCGGCGCTGATGGTGACAGCCGCCGGCGCGGCAGTGGCCCAGACGCCGGCCGCACCCGCCATTCCCAATCCGCCGCCGATGAACATGGCGCCCGGCGAAGGACCGGCCACGCCGCCGCCCGCGCCGCAGGGTGGCACCGTGCTGGCGATGCTGGGGCTGGACAAGATCACCGGGCGTCCCACCTCGATCAATGCGCCGATCGGCAAGCAGGTGCGGTTCGCCACGCTGACCATCACCGCGCGGTTCTGCTATTCGACGCCGGCCAGCGAGACCCCGGAAACCGCCGCCTTCGTGCAGATTGAGGACCGCCGCCCCGATCAGCCCGCGCGCAAGATTTTCTCCGGCTGGATGTACGGTTCGAGCCCCGGCCTGAACGCGGTGGAGCATCCGCTCTATGACGTGTGGGCGATCAGTTGCAACAACAACGAAGCCAAGGTCGCGGCCACCAATTCCACAGCGCCGGTGAAGGTACAGGCGCCGGACTCGTCTGACCGCGAACAGGTTCAGAAGCTTCCGGAAGGCGCCGGCCAGTAATCCGTAATCTGTTCTGGAGGCGTCGCGCTTGGCCGCGCGCCGCTGCGTTCGGCCGGGCGGAGGTCCACTGGACCTTTCGCTAACCCGGCCTCACCCAGATGGCCTCGCGGTTCAGGGCCTGATTGAGCAATCCCAGATATTGCGCGCGCGGTATTTCCACCGCGCCGAATTGCGCCAGATGCGCGGTGATGAACTGGGTATCCAGCAGGGTGAAGCCACCACGCCGGAGCGTATCCACCAGATGCACCAGCGCCACCTTGCTGGCGTCGCGTTGCTTCGAAAACATGCTTTCGCCGAAAAAGGCCCCGCCCAGTCGCACGCCATACAGCCCGCCCACCAGCTCCTCGCCATGCCAGCATTCGATGGAATGGGCATGGCCGCCGACATGCAGCGCCGTGTAGAGCCGCAGGATTTCCCCGTTGATCCAGCTTTCCTCGCGCCCCGGCGCGGGCGCGGCGCAGGCCCGCATGACGTCAGCAAAGGCCTGGTCGCTGGTGACTGTGAACCGCCCCGAGCGCACGGTGCGGGCCAGCCGGTGCGGCACATGGAATTCGTCCAGCGGAAGAATGCCGCGCTTGTCGGGGGAGACCCAGTACAGCGTGGGATCGTCCCGTTTCTCCGCCATCGGAAACAGGCCTTCGGCATAGGCGCGCAGCAGGATTTCGGGCGTGAGCCGGGGACCGTGCATTCCAAAAGAATAGCGCGCGGGATGCTCTCCCGCGCGCTTTTTCTTGAAGCCGAATGTCTTACTTCTTGTTGATCGCAAACGCGCCGGGACCGGCCGCGGCGATGTAGAGGAACAGGAAGCAGAACAGGATGGCCGCATCGCCCCGGTTCAGCAGCGGATAGAAGTTCTGCGGCGCATGGGCGATGAAATAGGCGAAGGCCATGGTGCCGGACGACAGGAAGGCTGCCGGGCGGCTGTAGAAACCCACGATGATCAGGGCGCCGGCGAAGACTTCGATGGCGCCCGCCACGCCGCTCAGGCTCATGATGTTGTAGCCGTCCCAGCCGTCACGGGCCGGGAAATTGAACATCTTGGCGGTGCCATGCGCCAGGAACAGAAGACCCGCCATGATGCGGGTGATGCCCAAAATCTGGGATGCGTATTTGTCGAGAAAACCCATGACCTAACTCCCTCCCATTGGTGTGTAAGGGAACTCTAGCCGAGAAAATCCCGCTCACCTAGAGGCAGGGAACCCCTGACGCGAAATCAGTGGCCCTCGCTGGCGAGCCATTTCTCAAGCCAGTGGATCGAGTAATCGCCATTGATGATGTCAGGTTCGCGCACCAGCTTCTGGAACAGCGGGATGGTGGTCTCGATGCCGCCCACCACCAGTTCGTCCAGCGCCCGGCGCAGACGCAGCAGGCACTCGTTGCGATTGCGGGCATGCACGATCAGCTTGCCAACCAGGCTGTCATAATAGGGCGGAATTTTGTAGCCGGAATAGATCGCCGAATCGAAGCGCACGCCCAGACCGCCGGGTGTGTGGAATTGGGAGATGGTGCCGGGCGAGGGGCGGAAGGTGAAGGGATTTTCCGCATTGATGCGGCACTCGATGGCATGGCCTTCGAAGATGACGTCCTTCTGGGCAATGCCCAGCGGCGCGCCGGCGGCGACGCGGATCTGCTCGCGCACGATGTCGATGCCGGTGATGGCTTCGGTCACCGGATGCTCGACCTGCAGGCGGGTGTTCATCTCGATGAAATAGAAGCGGCCGTCTTCGTACAGGAATTCGATGGTGCCTGCGCCCAGATAGCCCAGCTTGGTCAGCGCCTTGGTGACAATGCCGCCGATATCATCGCGTTCCTGCGCGTTCAGGGCCGGGCTGCCGGCTTCTTCCCACACCTTCTGGTGGCGGCGCTGCAGCGAGCAGTCGCGCTCGCCCAGATGCACGACATGGCCGTGGCTGTCGGCCAGGATCTGGATTTCGATGTGGCGCGGTCTCTGGAGATACTTCTCCATATAGACCATGTCGTTGCCGAACGCGGCCTTGGCCTCGGTGCGGGCCTGCGACAGCGCGAAGGACAGTTCGCCGGCATTCTTGGCGACCTTCATGCCGCGGCCGCCGCCGCCGGCGGTGGCCTTGATCAGCACCGGATAGCCGATCTCCTCGGCGATGCGGGCGGCGTCGGAATCCAGCACTTCGCCATCCGAACCCGGCACGGTGGGAATGCCCAGCTCCTTCACCGTCTGCTTGGCGGTGATCTTGTCGCCCATCATGCGGATATGCTCGGCCGTGGGACCGATGAAGGTCAGGCCGTGTTCCTTGATGATGTCGGCGAATTTGGCGTTCTCGGACAGGAAGCCATAGCCGGGGTGGATGGCTTCCGCGCCGGTGATTTCGCAGGCGGCGATGATGGCGGGAATGTTCAGGTAGGATTGGGCGGCAGCGGGCGGGCCGACGCAGACGCTCTCATCGGCCAGGCGCACATGCATCGCATCGGAGTCGGCCGTGGAATGAATGGCCACGGTGGAGATGCCCATCTCCTTGCAGGCGCGGATGACGCGAAGGGCGATTTCGCCGCGATTGGCGATGAGGACTTTTTCGAACATCAGGCGATGACGCAGAGGGTCTGACCGAACTCGACGGGCGAGGCGTCGTTGACGCTGATTTCCTTGACCGTGCCGCCGCGGGGCGCGGTGATGGCGTTCATGGTCTTCATGGCTTCGACGATGAACAGCGTGTCGCCTTCCTTCACCGTCTTGCCGACGCTGATAAAGGGCGGCTTGCCGGGTTCGGGCGACAGATAAACGGTGCCGACCATGGGCGAGGGGACCGCGCCGGCGGGCGGGCCGGACGAGGCGGGCGCGGTGGCGGCCGGAGCGGGCGCTGCGGCGGCAGGCGCCGGAGCCGCAGGGGCGGCGCCGGACGCGACGGCGATGCCACCGCCGCGGCTGACGCGGATGCGCGCGCCCTTGTGCTCGATCTCGATCTCGGTGAGGCCGGTGGCTTTCAGCAGCGCGGCCAGCTCATGAATGGCAGCCGTGTCGATTCCCGACTTGGACTTCAGGGCTGGCGCAGGCGCCGCCTTGGTCTTGGCTTTGACGGGCGCGGGCTTCTTTTTCTTCGTGCTCATTTCGATACCTTGAGAATTTCGGCGACCGCATCGATCGCGCGCAGATAACCTTGCGCGCCCAGGCCCATCACGATGCCGGTGGCAACCTTGGAGACATAGGAATTGTGGCGATAGGGCTCGCGCTTGTGAATATTTGACAGGTGACACTCGATCACCGGCACCTTCAGCATCTGGAGCGAATCCAGAATGGCGATGGAGGTGTGGCCGTAGCCTGCCGGATTGATGATCACGGCGCACGAACCGGTGCGGGCTTCCTGGATCTGGTCGACGATCTCGCCTTCCAGATTGGACTGCAAAAAGACGATGGAAAGGCCGTGGCGCTTGGCCTGCTCGGCGCACATCTTTTCGACCTGCGGCAGGGTGGTATAGCCATAAACCTCCGGCTCACGCGTTCCCAGCAGGTTCAGGTTGGGACCGTTGAGGATATATATCGGTAAGGTCTTGGATTGCTTGGGATTTTTTGCCATAGACTTTCCGGTGGTAAAGCTGATTCAAGCCTTATAATCGCATCCCGACAGATACGGAAATCCTAAGGTCGCGCACATGGCAGTCAACGTCACCCTCAACGGCGAAGCAAAGCAACTGGACGCGCCCACCAGCGTGCGCGGGCTGCTGGAAAGCCTGGGGCTGGACCCCGCCAAGATCGCGGTGGAGCGCAACTTGGAAATCGTGCCGCGCGGGGCTTACGGCGATGTCGCGGTGGCGGACGGCGACCGACTGGAGATCGTGCATTTCATCGGCGGCGGCAATGCGCCGGTGACGCCGCCTCGCGAGGACAAGCCTTTCACGCTGGCGGGCAAGACTTACAAGTCGCGCCTGATCATCGGCACCGGCAAGTTCAAGGACTATGCCCAGAATGCCGCCGCGCTGGAGGCGAGCGGGGCCGAGATCGTCACGGTGGCGGTGCGGCGCGTGAACCTGACCGATCCCAACCAGCCCAAGCTGGTGGATTTCATCGACCCGAAAAAAGTGACGTTCCTGCCCAACACCGCCGGTTGCTATACCGGCGAGGACGCGGTGCGCACCCTGCGGCTGGCGCGCGAAGCCGGTGGCTGGAGTCTCGTGAAGCTGGAAGTGCTGGGGGAGAAGAAGCTTCTGTACCCCGACATGATCGAAACCCTGCGCGCCACCGAAATGCTGTCGAAGGATGGCTTCCAGGTGATGGTCTATTGCAGCGACGATCCGCTGATGGCCAAGAGGCTGGAAGATGTCGGCGCCGTGGCGATCATGCCGCTGGCATCCCCGATCGGATCGGGCATGGGCATCCAGTCCACCGTGAACATCCGCATGATCATCGAAGACAGCAAGGTGCCGGTGATCGTGGATGCGGGCATCGGCACCGCGTCTGATGCGGCGGTGGCGATGGAGCTGGGCTGCGACGGCGTGATTTCCAACACCGGCATCGCCCATGCGCGCGATCCGTTGCAGATGGCCCATGCCATGAAGCTGGCGGTGGAAGCCGGCCGGCTGGCCTGGCTGGCCGGGCGCATGCCCAAAAAGGCCTATGCCGATCCGTCCAGCCCGCTGAGTGGGCTAATCTAGCTCTTCAACGCTTCGGCCAGGCTCTTGTCGTCCAGCATGCCGGGACGCAGCTTGCCGTTGATGATGAAGGTGGGTGTGCCGTCGATGCCAGTCTTGCGGGCCAGCGCGATGCTGTCATCCAGCGCCTTCTGCACCGCCGGGTCCTGCACGTCGGCCTTCAGCTTGTTCACATCCATGCCGACCTTCGCGGCGTTGGCATAGAGCATCTCTTCGGTGATGGCGCCTTCTTCGGCCATCAGCGCGAAGTGGAAATCCATGTAACGCTCCGGCTGGCGGCGGGCTGCGATCGATACCTTGCCTGCAAAAACCGCGCTGGCGCCGTGCAACTGCTCGATGGGATATTCGATCAGGGCGAAGCGCACCTTGTCCTTGTTGGCTTCGTAGAATTTCTTGATGGCCGGCAGCGAGGCGCGGCAGAACGGGCAGTCATAGTCGTAGAACTCGACAAAGGTCTGCTTGGCGTTGGCCGGGCCGGTCACAAAGGCGATGCGGGGATCGAAGAATGCGCCCTGGTTGGTCAGTGCGGCGGCCTGCTGCGCCTTCTGCTTGGCTTCTTCCTCCTGCTGATAGCGGCCCAGCATGGCGGCGGCCAGTTCCGGACGCTGCATCATATAGGTCTGCATCTGCCGGTCGTTGATCGGCAGATAGCCCTGGTTGGCCATGGTCACGATCACGGCCACGGCCAGCGCTGCGCCGCCAATGGCGCCCGCCAGGGTAATCACAAAGGCTCGCATTTTTATCCTCGTTGCTGCTGCGCCAGCGGACCCGCCGCGCCAATGATATCCTGGGCGCGTTCCCAGTCCATGCCGCCCTGGGGCAGCTTGCCACGCGCGCGCATGGCGAACACCAAAGCGCGGCGCATGTCGCCAGCATTGTACCACAATTCGGCGGTGGACAGGTCGGCCATCGGCACGTTCTTCAGCGCGTTATAAGCCTGGGCGGTCTGGTACCAGGTGTAGATGTCGTCATTCTCCACCAGCAGCGCGGATTTGAGATTCTTCAACGCCTCGCCGGCCAGCGACGGATCTTCGGTCGCGAGCTGGGCGCTGGCCAGCATCAGGCGCAGTTGCGGCGCGCCGGGGCGCAGGCTCACGGCTTTCTGATAGTCGGGCAGGGCCAGATGCGGCTTGGCCATGCTGACCTGAATCTGGCCGCGCACTTCGTAGAAATAGGGATTGTTGGGTTCTTCCTGGATCAGGCTGCTGATCTCGGCCAGCGCCTTTTTGAAATCGGGCTGGCGCATATAGACGAACGAGCGGGCATAGCGCGCCCGCGCGCTCGTGTCGGAAACCGGAAAGCGGATCAGCGCGTCCTTCACCGGCAGCACGAAGCCGGCCAGCTTGGCCTGCACCATCTGGAAGGTGTGCATCGACTGGGGCGAGTCCTGCACGTCGCGATAGGGCGAGGATTCTAGTTTCTGCAGCAGGTCGAAGACGCGGTCCTGTCCGACCGGATGGCTGGAGGCGAAACGGTCGGGGCGGTTGTAGCTGGCGCGCATCGCATCGGCCTGCGCGAAGCGGCGGAAGGTATCGACAAGACCCTTGGGAGACTGGCGGGTGGCCAGCAGCAGCTTGGCGGCGATCTGGTCGGCGCTGGATTCCTGCACGCGCGTGAACGTCATGAACTGCGCTTCGGCCACCGCCTGACCCAGGCCCATCAGCACCATGCCGATATCGCCGGCGCCGGCAGCCATGGCGCCCAGTCCCAGCAGCATCGAAGCCAGCATCGGGATCATCGCCTTCTTGGCGCCGAAGCTGCCACGCGTCAGATGGGCGCCGGAGATGTGGCCGGTCTCATGCGCGAGAACGCCGATCAATTCATTGGGCGTGCGCATCCACAGCAGCATGCCGGCGCAGATGAACAGGTTGGCGGGCTGCATGGCGAAGGCGTTGAGGCTGGGATCACCCACCAGATAGGTTTTCACCGCATCGGGATCGAGGCCCGCGGCCTTGGCCAGCGGCGCCTCATACGCCTTCAGCATCTCCTCGGTTTCGGTGTCGCGCAGGATGCCCTGGGCCTGGGCCGGGACAGCATGGACCAGCAGCGAGGTGGCGAGACCGGCGGCAAAGCAGAGCTTGCGGAAGCGATGTGGCGACAAACCGGCAGTTCTCCTGATGGCCCGCCCAAACCTTGGCGGGACCGTATGGCTAGGGGCGCAAAACGTCAAATATACGGCTTTCTTTATCGCATCCCGCTGGGCATAAAGGCTCCCAATACGGCTATTTGTTGGATGAAAACCGCGTCATGATCCTGAAGCGTCTTCCTGCCCTTCTTGTCGCGCCCCTGCTGCTGGGTGGCTGCGTCACGGCCGAATATATCGGGGACAATATCGTCTCCTCGGTCGGCCTGACGGAAGAGGCGTCGCGCAGCTACACCTCCAGCGAAGTGTCGGAAGCCATGCGGCTTGGCGTGGTGGTGAGCGACGAGCCGCTGGCCGCCCGGGCCGGCGCCTCGGTGCTGACCTCGCATGGCAGCGCGGTCGATGCGGTGTCCACCATGTTCTTCACCCTGGCAGCGACCTATCCGGTGGCGGCGGGTCTTGGCGCCGGCGGCATATGCCTGGTGCGCGACACCAGCGGCCGGGTGACCGAATTCAATTTCCTCACCCGCGCGCCAGCGCGCGGCGGTGCCTATGCGGTGCCCGGCGGCGTCAAGGCTTTTGCCGAGATGCAGCGGCTGCATGGCGCCCTGCCGTGGCAGCGCGTGGTGGCGCCGGGCGAAGCCTATGCGGCGACCGGCTTTCCAATTTCCCAGGCTCTGTCGGCCCGCCTGGCGGCCGCACAGAACATCATCCGCCTGGACGCCGGTCTGTCGGCGCAGTTTCTCGATGAATCCGGCCAGCCGCGCGCGGTCGCCAGCGAAGTGCGCAATCCGGCGCTGGGCCTGACGCTGGGCCAGATCCGCATGAGCGGCGTCGATGGTTTCTACAAGGGTGATGTGGGCGCGCGCATCGAGGCCTATTCCGCCGCGCAGGGCGGCGCCATCACACTGGATGAACTTGCCGCCGTCACGCCGCAGCAAAGCGCGGCGCGCAACCGCAATGTCGGCGGGCTTTCCATTCACATGCCGGGCGCGCGCACCGGCGCCGGCGTTTTCACCAATTCGCTGTTCGACAATCTGTCGGCCCAGCGCGGCACAGGCGAGGCAGGCATCGCGGCGGCGGTGCGCCAGTCGCTGGCCTCTTTCGGCGTGGCAAGCCTGCCGCGCGATTTGGGCTCCACCGGCTTTGCCGCCGTGGATGTGAATGGACAGGTTGCGTCCTGCGCCATCACGCTGAATGGGCCTTTTGGTTCAGGCCGTACCGCGGCCGGCACCGGCGTGGTGCTGGCGGCGTCGCCGTCCAGCCAGGCCGGTCTTGCCAGCGCTTTCCTCACGCCTCTGATTGCTACGGGCGGCGACCGAACGCTGATCGGCGTTGCGGGCGCGGGCGGGCCGAACGGCACGGCGGCGGCCGTGCATGCGCTGCTGGAAGTGACGCGCGGACGCGCCCTGGGCAAGCGCGGCGACCTGCGCACCACCGGCGCGGCGCCGTTCGATACGGTCAATGCCGTGTCCTGCAACAGCGACGCCTGCGTGGCGCTGTCCGACCCCGGCGCCCAGGGACTGGGCGCGTCGTCGGATGCGGTCGCGGCCAGCGTCACGCAATAGAACGGTCAGCCCGATCCAATAAAAAAGGCGCGGATTGCTCCGCGCCTTTTTTATTGTTCATGGACGGAAATCACTCGCCGCCGAATGCTTTTTGCCACCAGCCCTTTTTGCTCGGCTTGGGATCGTCGGTAGGCGTGGTGTCTGGAATGTCATCCTTCAGAGACCAGACCGGCATCGACGGCGCGCCGGGCGCGGCATCGGTCGGGGTGGTGTCGATTTCATCGGGCGCGGCGCCGAACCGGTCGGCCTCGCGCACGAAACTGCCCGGACCTTCGCCGGCGGGACGATCAGCGCGGTCGCGGCCGCCACGGCGGCCACGGCGGCGGCGGCGCTTGCGCGGCTGCTCGCCATTTTCGCCCGGCGCGGCAGGTTCGAACTCGCCCTCTTCGGAAACGCTGAGCTGCGCATCTTCGACAGGCGCTGCCACGGCCACGCCGGTATCGGCGCCAGACGGACGCTGACCATCGCGGTCACGGTTGCGGCCACGGCCGCCACGGCGGCGCTTGCGGCGGCCGCCTTCGCGGTCGCCACGGTCGCCGCGTTCGCCCTGCGCTGCGGCGGGGCGCTCTTCATCGTCGTCGTCGCGCGTATCCTGCTGGCCGCCATCGGCCTCCACCAGTTCCTCTTCCTCGACTTCTTCCTCATATTCCGGTTCGGGTTCGCTGGACGGCACAAAGCCGGCCTCGATGCTGACAGCGGAATTGCGCGGGCGCTCGGACGGATCGCGCTGCTTGGTGCGCTCCAGCTCGAAGGTGCCGGCGGCCAGGCCATCCTTGGGATCGAAGAATATTTCCATGCCATGCTCGGCCTCGATGCGGCTGAGCTCGTGGCGCTTCTGGTTCAGCACATAGATCGCCACATCATTGGCGATGCGCACGGTAACGGCGGCGGCGCGGTTCTTCTCGGCTTCCTCTTCCAGGCCGCGCAACACGCGCAGGGCGGTGGATTCGATCGAGCGCACCAGGCCGATGCCCGCGCAATGCGGGCAGGTGACGGTCGAACCGGCGATCACGCCGGCGCGCAGGCGCTGGCGCGACATTTCCAACAGGCCGAACTGCGAAATCTTGCCGATCTGCACGCGGGCGCGGTCGTTCTTGACCGCGTCGCGCAGCCGCTTTTCGACCTCGCGGTCGTTGCGGCCTTCTTCCATGTCGATGAAGTCGATCACGATCAGGCCGGCCAGGTCGCGCAGGCGCAACTGGCGGCCGATTTCGCTGGCGGCTTCCAGGTTGGTCTTGCGCGCGGTTTCCTCGATCGAATGCTCGCGGGTGGCGCGGCCGGAATTCACGTCGATGGAGACCAATGCTTCGGTCTGGTTGATGACGATGTAACCGCCCGATTTCAGGGTGACCGTCGGCGAGAACATCGAGTCCAGCTGCGCTTCGATGTGCATGCGCTGGAACAGCGGCACCGTGTCCTTGTACTGATGGACATGCTTGGCATGGCTGGGCATCAGCATGCGCATGAAGTCCTTGGCGTTGCGGAAGCCGGTTTCGCCTTCCACCACCACGTCCTGTACATCCTTGTTGTACAGGTCGCGGATCACGCGCTTGATCAGGTCGCCTTCCTCATAGACGCAGGCCGGTGCGTTGGAGGAGAGGGTTTTTTCGCGGATCGTGTCCCACAGCCGCAGCAGATAATCATAGTCGCGGCGGATTTCGAGCCTGGTGCGGTTTTCGCCGGCGGTGCGGATGATCAGGCCCATGCCTTCCGGCAGCTCCAGGCCCTGGGCTGCGCTCTTCAGTCGCTTGCGGTCGGCGGCGTTGGTGATCTTGCGCGAAATGCCGCCACCGCGGGGCGTGTTGGGCATCAGCACGCAATAGCGGCCCGCCAGCGACAGGTAGGTGGTGAGGGCGGCGCCCTTGTTGCCGCGTTCTTCCTTGACCACCTGGATCAGGATGATCTGGCGGCGCTTGATGACTTCCTGGATCTTGTAATGCTTCTTGCGCACCCAGCGCTGCGAAGGCTTGCCCGCCTGGAGCGCCTGGGCGTCGCCGCCCTCTTCGGACGGCGCGCCGTCTTCAGCCGGGGGCAGGATTTCGCCTTCGATCACTTCGGCGTCGCTGACGTCGGTCTGCGCCTCGACCGGCTCACCTTCGTTCTGGGCTGTCGCCTCGAACTCTTCGGCGGTCTGGACCGGGCTGGTTTCGTGGTCGCCGTGCAAATCGTTCAGCGCGGCGTCCGGCTTGTTGTCCGGGGCGTCGTCTTCGTCATGGTCCTGCTGGTCATGCTCGACCGGCGCGCCGCCATGGTTGACGAACACATCTTCGTGGTCGTCCTCGGCGCTGTCGGAGAGGCTTTCAGCGTCTTCGTCGGTGGCGGCATCGAGCGGCACCAGCGGCGCCATTTCGGCGGTTTCCTCGCCGTTATCGTCTTCGGCGTCATCCTCGGCCTCCTCGGCGGCATCGGACGTATCGCCGAAACGGGGGCCGGTGATCTCGAAGGACTCGATGTCGTCTTCCTGGCGGCGACGGGCTTCGGCTTCCTGTTCAGCCAGCAGCGCCTGACGGTCGGCGACCGGGATCTGGTAATAGTCAGGATGGATTTCGGCGAAGGCCAGGAAGCCCTGGCGGTTGCCGCCATATTCGACAAAGGCGGCCTGCAGCGACGGCTCAACGCGCGTCACTTTCGCAAGATAGATGTTTCCCTTGAGCGGCCGCTTGGATGCGGCCTCGAAATCAAATTCCTCGACCTTCGAACCGTCGAGAATGACCACGCGGGTTTCTTCCGGGTGGTTGGCGTCGATAAGCATGCGCTTGGTCATGGTAGTCTCCGGCGCGCGCGCGGGAGCCGGCACGAAGTGCGGCAGGAAGGCGGCGCGAATTGTAGGTTGAAAACAGGCGCGCGAACCCGTCCGTCGAAACGGCCATCGGACTCAGACAGTCTGGGACCGGGACGGTGTCGGAAGGGGGCGCGGAGTGGAAAGTCATTGTTACTTCAGGGCCCGTGGGTCCGAAGGACCTGGAGCCAAAAGGGATAACCTGAAGGGCCGTTGTGCTCGCGTTGCTCGCGGGGCTTACCGGGCCTGGTCAGGGCGGCGCGGCAGCCGCGCGAATCGCAAGGCACTGCCGGACACAGTTTTTGTAGGGTGCCAGTCCGGATTCAACAAGCGATTAATGCCCGGATTTGTGACGTTCCGTCACCTTATTCACAAAAATTACTTAAAAAACAATGGCTTGCTAATTCCGGGACCAAAGCCGCATCAGGTTATTGCGCACTGCGTCCAGCCGGATGCGGTTTTCCCAGCGCATGTTCAATCCTTCCAGGGCCGCGACCTCGCTAAGGTCGTAAAGCTGGGTCCGCTGGAACTCGTCTGGAATCATGCTTTCGATGAAGGTGATGGAGACCAGCCGGGTGCCGCGGCGGACCGGCGCGACCTCATGGAGCTGGGTGGATGGGTAGACGACCACGCTGCCGGGCTGGCCTTTGATCACCACAGGCCGGGTGCCCAGATGCACCACAAGCTCACCCCCGTCATAGCTGTCGGGTGGGTTCAGCCAGACTGTGGCTGACAGGTCGGAACGGCGCAGCTCGTTGCCGAAGCGCATATGGGAGGTGTCGGCATGGGCGCCGTAGTTCATGCCGACCTCGTAACGGGCCAGGAGCGGCGGCGCGACATGGCGGGGATAGGCGAAGTTGCGGAACTCTTCGTTGCTGGCGAAGGCCTCCGCCACGATGGCGGAGGATTCCGCATAACCAGGGTCGGTGGGGGATGCCTGCAGGTTGTTCTTGGTCTGGTTGGCGGGATTGGAAATACGCCCGTCCACGAACGTGACGCCCGCGGCGAGCTGGGTCAGGCGCGCAACGGCCTGCGGACTTAGAAAATCTTTTATTTCCAGAAACATCACGGGCCCCCTGGCGGATGGAATAGTAGCAAAAGCAGGATAGTGAAACAAATCATCGTGCTAGGCTTGGGCGCTCCAGATTCGAAGAAATAATGCCGCTGCGCGTCCTGCTCCTTCTGATCCTTGCTGCGATCGTGCTGGCGCCCGCCATGCTGATGGCGCAGGACGATCCCATCAGCCGGCTGATGCGCCAGTCGCAGGGAAGCCTTCCGGCCGCCCCGCCCAAGCCGGTTCCCGCGCCGGGCCCCGGTCCGGTGATCGGCACCAAGCCCAAGGGGCCGCTGCCCATCGTGATGAGCGCGCGGATTGGCGAGCATGACGACCGCACACGACTGGTGATCGAACTGTCCGATCCGGTGAACCTGCGCGCCTTCGCGCTGGCCAATCCGGACCGTGTGGTGATCGACATGCCCGAAGTGTCGTGGCGGCTGGGCGCGCCGCCGCGGCCCAGCGGGTTCGGCGCCATCAAGTCCTATCGCTATGGCCAGTTCCGCGCCGGCAATTCGCGCATGGTGATCGACCTCAACCAGCCGGTATCTGTGTCGGACAGTCTGGTGATCCCGCCATCGGCCGGTTTCGGCTACCGCGTGGTGATCGACCTGTTCCCCACCACGCGGCCCAAGTTCGACGCCAATGCCGGCTGGCCCGCCGACCTGCGAAAACGCGAAACCGACGCCGAGCGGCTGGTCGCTATGATCGCCGCGCAGCAGACGCCCACGGCGCCGGCGCGGGCGGCGGGTAAAAAGATCATCGTGCTGGATCCTGGGCATGGCGGCATCGATTCCGGCACCGTCGGCGTGAATGGCTTGATGGAAAAAGACCTGGCGCTGGCCGAAAGCCTGATCCTGGCGCGGGTGCTGCGGGGCAGGGGATATACCGTGTTCATGACGCGCGAGAACGACACCTTTGTGCCGTTGCGACAGCGCGTCGCCATCGCGCGCACGCACAAGGCCGATCTGTTCATCGCCCTGCATGCCGACGCCCATCCCGATCCAAGCACCACGGGGCTTTCGATCTACACGCTGAGCGACGGCCGTTCGGACCGCGAAGGCGCCGCACTGGCCAAGCGCGAGAACCAGTCCGACGTTATCGCCGGCGTGGATTTGTCGGGCGGCAACAATCCGGTGGCGCCGATCCTGATCGATCTGGTCCAGCGCGATACGGTCAACAAGTCGACCCGTTTTGCCACCCAGGCGATCGCTCGCCTGTCGCAGGTCACCGACATTCTGGCGCGCCGCCCGCACCGCAGCGCCAGCCTGGCGGTGCTGACCGCGCCCGATGTTCCGTCGGTGCTGATGGAACTTGGCTATCTGTCCAACGCCAGTGACGCCCGCCAGATGAACACGCTGAAATGGCGCAACGAGGTGGCGGAGGCCATTGCCGACGCGATCGATGGCCAATTTTCGGCAAAATAGCCTTTGAAGCTGGGAAATGCCGCCAGCTGAACCTGGCCCAAACTACTGGCCCAAACTACTGGCCAAGCCCCTGTCCGACCTTTATGAATCGCATCGCCCCATGCAGAATCTGGTTCCCCGTCTCTTGAAATGGCTTGGCCTGGCGGCCGCGGCGCTGGTCGTGGTCGCGGCGGGCGCGCTGGCCATCTATCTGGTGACCATCACCCGCGATCTGCCCAGTGTGCAGACGCTGCAGGATTACACCCCGCCCATCACCACCCGCGTCTATGCCGGCAACGGCACGGTGCTGGGCGAGTATGCACGCGAGCGGCGCATCTTCATCCCCGCCACCTTTATTCCCAAGCTGGTCAAGGAAGCTTTCACAAGCGCGGAAGACCGCAATTTCTACAGCCATCCGGGCATTGATCCGTCGGGCATCCTGCGCGCCGCGATCAAGGACGTCGGGCTGGTGCTGCAAAGCCGCCGCCCGCAAGGCGCCTCCACCATCACCCAGCAGGTGGCGCGAAACTTCCTGCTGAATTCCGAGGTCAAGTTCAGCCGCAAGATCCGCGAAGCCATTCTGGCGGTTCGCATCGACGCCACGTACCCGAAGGAAAAGGTGCTGGAGCTGTATCTGAACGAGATCTATCTCGGCCAGAACTGCTACGGCATCGGCGCCGCCACCCTTAATTACTTCGGCAAGTCGCTGGACGAACTGTCGATTGCCGAAGTTGCCTTCCTGGCAGCGCTGCCCAAGGGGCCGGCCAATTACGATCCGCGCCGTTATCTCCAGGCTGCTGTCGACCGCCGCAATTGGGTGATCAACCAGATGCACGACAATGGCTACATCACCGACGAGCAGGCGGCGTCCGCCAAGGACGAGCCGCTGGTGACCCAGACCCGCGCGCTGGGCAGCCAGGCGGCCGACGTCGATTACTATGTCGAGGAAGTGCGCCGTCTGCTGATCGGCCGCTACAAGGCGGAAGGCCTGTATGACAGCGGCCTTCAGGTCCGCGCCTCGCTGGACACGCGCCTGCAGAACTATGCCGTCAACGCGCTGCGTTCCGGCCTGGTGCGTTACGACCGCCGTCATGGCTGGCGCGGCGCCAAGAAGCATATCGAGCTGGCGGGCTGGCAGAAACAGCTTGCGGCGATGCCCAATGAATCGGGCATTGAAACCTGGAAGCTGGCGGTGGCGCTGGACTATATGGGCAAGGATGTGCGCATCGGCCTGGCCGACGGCACCACCGGCACGCTGACCTTTGACGGCTACAAATGGGCGCGGCGGCAGTTGCCGGGCGCGACCTGGGGCCCGGCGCCCACCGCGCCGCAGCAGGTGCTCAAGCCCGGCGATGTTTTCTATGTCGAGGTGCAGGAAGCGCCTGCCAAGCCGGGTGAGTATGGCCTGCGTCAGGTGCCCGAGATCAACGGCGCGATCGTGGCGATGGACCCGCATACCGGCCGCGTGCTGGCGATGTCGGGGGGCTTCTCTTATGCCTCCTCGCAGTTTGACCGCGCGATGCAGGCCAAGCGCCAGCCGGGTTCGTCCTTCAAGCCGTTCGTTTATGCGGCCGCGCTGGACAATGGCTATACGCCCGCCAGCAAGGTGCTGGATGCGCCGTTCGAACTGGATCAGGGGCCCGGCCTGCCGGTTTGGCGGCCCAACAATTTCGAAGTGGGCGAGTATCTGGGCGAGACCACCCTGCGCCGTGGCCTGGAATTGTCGCGCAACGTCATGACGGTGCGCCTGGCCTCCCAAGTCGGCATGAACAAGATCGTGCCGTACGCGATCCAGTTCGGCGTCTATGACAAGCTGCCGCCGTTGCTGGCCAATTCGCTGGGCTCCTATGAAACCACGCTGCTGCGGATGGTCACGGGCTATTCGGAATTTGTGAATGGCGGGAAGAAAGTGTCTGCCTCGCTGGTCGACCGGATCCAGGACCGCAATGGCAAGACCATCTGGCGGCATGACGCGCGCAAGTGCGAAGGCTGCAATGACGCTGTGTGGCGCGGCCAGCAGGAGCCGCTGCTGATGGACACGCGTGAGCAGATCATCGATCCGCGCACCGCCTACCAGATCGTTTCGATGCTGCAGGGCGTGGTCCAGCGCGGCACCGCGGCCTATTCGATCGGCGCGCAGATTCCCAAGCCGCTGGCGGGCAAGACCGGCACGTCTTCCGATGCCAAGGATATCTGGTTTGTCGGTTTCTCGCCCGATCTGGTGGCTGGCGTGTTTGTGGGCTTCGACAATCCGCGCACCCTGGGCGCGCACGAGCAGGGCAGCACCGTGGCCGCGCCCATCTTCCGCGACTTCATGAAGGGCGCGCTGGCCGATGCGCCCGCCACCCCGTTCCGCGTCGCACCGGGCATCGAATTGATTCCGGTCGATGCGCGCAGCGGCACGCCGGTCCCCGCCGGAACGCCCGGTTCGATCATGGAAGCCTTCAAGGCGGGCACCGCCTTTGCCGATGAGCCCATCCTGGGCGCCGCCGATTACGGCATGCCGCCGCAACAACAGCAGCCCGCGCCCAACCAGCCGCCGCCGGCTTCCGTCGGCGAGGGTACCGGTGGACTTTACTAAAGTGTTCTTTTAAGCAGCCGCCATGCGCCCTGAAATCTCCCGCGCCGCCGACGATATCCAGCAGGCCATTGGCCTGCTGAGGAGGCATCTTTGACTGGGATGTCGCCAATCGCCGCCTGGACGAACTGAACGCCAAGGCCGAAGACCCTTCTCTCTGGAACGATCCCACGAACGCGCAAAAGCTGATGCGCGAGCGTCAGAAGCTGGAATCCTCGCTATCGTCGGTGAAGAAGCTGGAAGCCGAACTGGCCGACGCCATTGCCCTGATCGAGATGGCGGAAGCCGAGAGTGACGCGGCCATGGTGACGGACGCGGAAGGCGCGCTACTGGGCCTGAACAAACGCGCCGAACAGATGCGCCTGGAATCCATGCTGTCGGGTGAAGCCGACGGCAACGACAGTTATATCGAAATTCATGCCGGTGCCGGCGGCACCGAAAGCCAGGACTGGGCGTCGATGCTGCTGCGCATGTATGTGCGCTGGGCCGAACGCCACGATTACAAGCTGCAGTTGATCGAAGAGAGCGAAGGCGAGGGCGCGGGCATCAAGTCCACCACGCTGCTGATCAAGGGCGAGAATGCTTATGGCTGGCTCAAGACCGAGGCGGGTGTGCACCGGCTGGTGCGGATTTCGCCGTTCGATTCCAATGCCCGGCGGCACACGTCTTTCTCATCGGTCACCGTCTATCCGGTGATCGACCAGTCCATCAATATCGAGATCCCGGAAAAAGATGTTCGTATCGACGTCTATCGCGCCAGCGGCGCGGGCGGGCAGCACGTCAACAAGACCGAAAGCGCGGTGCGCATCACCCATCTGCCCACCGGCATCGCGGTGGCCAGCCAGTCGGAGCGCTCGCAGCATCAGAATCGCGCCATCTGCTGGGACATGCTCAAGGCGCGGCTGTATGAGATCGAACTGCAGCGCAAGAAGGACGAAACCGGCGCGTTTGTGGGCGAGAAGAAGGAGATCGGCTGGGGCCACCAGATCCGTTCTTACGTTCTGCAGCCCTATCAGCTGGTGAAAGACCTGCGCACGGGCGTGGAAAGCCGCACGCCGCAGGACGTGCTCGACGGCGACCTGGACCCCTTCATGGCCGCAGCGCTGGCCCAGGAGGTTGGTGGCAAACCGCGTGAAAAAATCGAAGACATTGAATAGCGCTGCTATTCAACGGTCGCACGGCGCACGGTATCAGCCGGTAACGGGGCTCAAGGGCGCGAACAGCGCCTGAGCTTGCGACTTTTCCGCATCGTGGCTGGCGGCGGGCGCGGCGGCACGCTGCGCATCGCCCAGGGGATTGTCGGAATGGCGGCAATTGCCCTCGAAGAAGGCGCCCGACTCCACGGCAAAGGCTTCGTGCAGGATGTCGCCTTCGACATGGCTGGTGGCGGCCAGCATCACCTTGCGGGCGCGGATGCGGCCCATCACCTTGCCGCGCACCGTCACGTCTTCGGCATAGATTTCGCCGTGGATCTCGGCCTTGTCGCCGATCACCAGGCCGATGCTGCGCACATCGCCTTCGACGCGGCCGTCGATCTGGATGTCGCCCGACGACACCAGTGTGCCGCTGATCACCATGTCGGCGCTGATGATGGAGGGCGCGGAAAGCTGGCGCGGACGCTTGGCGGCATTCACCGGCGTGGGAAGCGGCTGCGGTGCGGGGGCGCTGTCTTTGCTTTTGCTAGAGAACATTGCGGCCGGCCTCGATGAAGTTGTTGGGATTCTTCACGACATTGTCGTGCCAGATTTCGTAATGCACATGCGGGCCGGTGCTGCGGCCGGTGGAGCCCACGCCGCCGACATTGCCGCCCTTGTCGATGCGCGCGCCAGTGCGGGCGATAATCCTGGACAGGTGGCCGTAGCGGGTGCGCAGGCCATAGCCATGGTCGATTTCCACCATGTTGCCGTAGCCGCCGCGATAGCCGGCGAACACCACCTTGCCCGGCGCGGTGGCCCGCACGCTCGAGCCCCAGGGGCCCGCGAAATCGACGCCGGGATGGAAGGCATAGCGGCGCGTAAATGGATCGACACGCGCGCCAAAGCCGCTGCTGCGGTCAAAACTGGCGGCGCTGACCGGCATGGCCAGCGGCACATGATCCATGGCCGCCGACAGGCTGTTGAGTTCGTCCAGCACCGCCGCGGCGCTCAGATAGGCCTTGGTGAAGGCAGGGTCGCTGATGCCTTCGATGCGCATCTGGTCGAGCGGAATGTCTGGGCCGCCCACACCCTGGGCAGCAGCGATCTTGCGCATGAAGGCGTCGGGATTGATGCCGGTGCGGCGCATCACGCCCCGCAGCATGCCGACGCTTTGGCCCAGCGCTTGTTCGGTCTTGGCCATCAGCACGGTTTCGTCGCGGCCGATATGGGCCAGGCGCAGGGTCTGTTCGTTCAGCGACTTCAGCGCAGGATGATCGGCATAGGCGGCGGGAAGGTCGTGCGACGGCCTGGCGCTTGCGCTGCGGTGCAGTTTTTCGCCCAGGCCGTTGAAGAAGGTGGTGACGCGTTTCATCGCATCGCCCAGCGCGCTGTTCTTGACCGGGCGGGCGGTGCGCGGCTGCGGCGCGGGCACGGCGGGCATCATGGTGAGCTGGGACGAGCCGCCATCCTGGGCATCGAGATCGGCCGGTGCTTCGACATCCAGATTGGTCTGGGGGGCGGGGGCTTGCACCGCGAAGGCCTGCGGCGCTGGCGCCGCGGCGCGGCGGCCGCCGATGCTGGCCTGTACCTGGCTGGCGCGGTTGAGAAAGCCCGCGATGGCGTTCTGCTTGGCCTGAAGGCCGTCGGCGATGGCCTTGAAGCGATCTTCAGCGCCGACCAGCGCGCCGTTCAGCTCGTCATAGGAAACCTGCAAATCGGCGACGCGGTTTTCGTAAGCCGCCTGCATCTGCTGGTAGCGGTGATCCTTGGCGGCGATGATGCGGTCCTTGAAGATCACATTGACGGTGGCGAAGGCCACCCAGCCCAGGAAGATCAAGGTCAGGCCGGCCAGCGTCGCCTGCAGCGAAGGGCCGAAGGTGAAGAACTGCACCCGACCGTCGCTGCGGATATAGATCTGCCGCTCCGGAAACGTCTGATGAATCCAGGCCCAGGCGCGCTCGAGCAATGGCGCCGCCGCATCGGAAGTCTTGCTAGATCGTCCGTCCATACCGCCACCCGGCGGCATTTCACCCTGTTGGTTCTGGTGGGGCAACCGCCTGTTCCAGAAAAACGAGCGTGAGGTTAACCGGGGCTGACGGGCACGGCGAAAAAGAGCTTTCATAGGCTTTTCGCGGCCTCCAACACGGCCTCGACATGGCCCGGAACCTTAACCTTGTGCCAGGCCTGGGCAATGGTGCCCTTGGCGTCGACCAGGAAGGTGGCGCGCTCCAGCCCCATATACTCGCGGCCATACAGGCTCTTCTTGATCCAGACACCCCATTCCTTGGCCATCTTGATCTCGGTGTCGGAGCCCAGAGCGACCTTCAGCTTGTGCTTTTTGCGGAACTTGGCGTGGGATTCGATGCTGTCTCGGGACACGCCGATCACTTCGATGCCCAGCTTGCGGAACTTGGGCAGGGCGGCCGAGAAGGCAATCGCCTCCTTGGTGCAACCGGAGGTGTCGTCCTTGGGGTAGAAGTAAACGACATAGGGCGATCCCTTCAGCCCGGCTGAAGAGAGCGTTTCGCCCCCATCGGTGGCGATTTTAAAGGCCGGCGCGCGATCGCCCAAAGCCAAGCCGTCCCCCTTCACGCCCATAAAGTTCCCAAAACCCCTGTCGCCCCATGATTTAAACCCAAACAGGCCCTTTAGCGCAATCGCAGCATTCGCCCGCAAAAGGCTGGAACATTTGCCCTTTTTAAGCCTAACACTTGCAATACTGGACCTGTCGCCAAGCCGGATTCCGCGTGAAGCTGCCTTTTTCCGATTACATAAAGGCTCATCATATCAGCCGCGCCGCGCTTACCGCCGGCGTGCTGGTGGCTGCCATTGTATTCTTCATGGTCGGCGCCGGGCTTCGACTTTTGTGGGGCCCTGTCTCGCTTGGTCCACTGAAGGGCACATTGGCGGGCGCCATCCAGGAAGCCCTGCCAGGAATCAACCTTGATTACGACCGCGCGGCGATCGAATGGACCCGCGACCAGGGCCGGGTGAATCTGGTCGTGCTAGGCACCCGCCTGTACGACAATCGCGGACAGATCGTCGCCAACTCGCCCAAGGCCGCCATCGACCTGGCCGCTGCGCCCTTTCTCAAGGGCGAGTTTGTGGTCAAGCGCATCACGCTGGTCGGCGTTCAGTTCACCCTGGTGCAACTGAAGTCGGGTCGCATCCGGCTGGGCACCCAGCAGGGTGACGATGACGACGACATAATCGGGCGCATTCGCGAGGTGATCGACAAGCGCAGCGGTGACTCCTCATCGCTGGACAGTTTCGCGGTGCGCGACGCCAACATCACCATCCGCGACGAGATCAGCGGGTTGCAGGTGGTTGCGCCGCGCGCCCAGCTTACCATTCGCGCGCGCGGGCAGGGGATTGGCGCAACGCTGGATTCCGATGTGCTGCTGGGCGGCAGCCGCAGTCATGTCACGGCCGATCTCACCCTGCCGCCGGCGCGCGGACCGATCCAGGGCAGCATCAAGATCGCAGGCCTCGACCTGCGCGCGCTGGGTCGCAGCGCCAACATGTTCGAAAGCGTCAAGGCGGTCCCCCTCACGGCGAACGCGTCGGGCAATTTCACCGTCAATCCCGGCGCCGTGCTGGCCGCGGCGGACTTTGACATCACCGCCAATGGCGAAATTCCCTTTGCCGCCCTGAAGAGCAAGGCGCTGCAGGTTCGCGCCCTCAAGCTGGCGGGACGCTATGACGGCAAAACGCGCCGCGTGACGCTGAGAAATTCCTCGCTGGATGCGCGCGAGGCGCAGGCGGTGATAACCGGCACGGGCGACTTCATCCTCGATTCCGAGGGCAAGCTGGAGCGCGTGCATGCCGAACTGCTGGCCAGCAAGGTCGCGCTGGATATGCCCGGCGTGTTCAAGGACAAGGTCGCCTATCAGTCGGTCACGCTGGAGGCCGATTACCTGGCGGCCACGCGCCAGTTCAATGTCGCCAAACTCGCAGTGGCGGCGCAGGGCTTTGCGCTGAATGGTTCGGGCACTGTCACCCTGAACGACAGTGGCGCGCCGGGGCTTGTCGCCAAGGCGGTGATCCCAGCCCTGCCGGTGCGCATGCTGCTGCGTTACTGGCCGCAGCCGGTGGCGCCCGGCGCGCGCGACTGGATCGACGAGAATATCTTCGCCGGCATGATCGGCCCGCTTGAGGCTCAGACCAATTTCGCGCCCGGCATGCTGGACCAGGCGATCCTGCCGGAAAATTCGCTGAAGATGACCTTCGCGATGCGCGACCTGGAAGGCAGCTATGTCGCGGGCCTGACCCGCGCCACCGGCGTCAATGGCGACGCGGTCATGACGGGCGACACTTTCAGGGCGACCTTCGCTGGTGGGCGCATCGGCAATCTGGTGGCGAGCAAGGGCACGGCGCACATTCCCAACCTGCACCAGACCGGAACCACGGGCGTCTTCACCGTCAATATCGCCGGCGCCATGCCCGAGGTGATGACGCTGATCGATATGAAGCCGCTGGGCTATCCCACCAAGTTCGGCATCGATCCCAAGACCACAGGCGGCAGCGCCAGCGCCGACCTGGAATTCAAGGTTCCGATGCTGGCCAACCTGCCGGTGGATGATGTCGGCATATCGGTCAAGGCGCGGGTTCAGGATTTCGCGGTAACGCTGGGCGCCAACACCCGCATCACCCACGGCGATGTGACATTTGACGTCGACAATTCCCGACTGCGCCAGGTGGGCGTGGTCAATCTGGCGGACTCGCGCCTGAACGTCGACTGGACCGAGGATTTTCGCACCAAGGACCCCATCACCACGCGCATTGCGGTCAAGGGCGTGATGACCGAGGGCGGCCGCGCCGCCCTGAACATCAACCTGCTGCGCTATTTCCGCGGTGCGGTGCCGATCACCGCCGATATTACCGGCCGGAGCGGCAGCCTGGTGCGTGTCGATGCGGCGGTGGACTTCACGCCCGCAACGCTGAGCGTGCCCATCGTCAATCTGGAAAAATCGCCGGGCCAGGCGGCCACGGGGCGCATCGTGGCGAATTTCGCGCCTGGCAATGTTCTTTCGGATGAGACCATCCGCATCACCGGACCGGTGCTGAATGCCACCGGCACCGCCAATTTCAACCGCGACGGCGAGCTGACGGTGCTGCATTTCCCCAGCGTCAAGATGGGGTCGTTGAACGATCTGTCGTTCCAGTTGACCCGCACCGCCAATGGCAGCCTCGATTATGTGCTGCGCGGACGGTCGCTGGATGGTTCCAAGGTTGGCCGCAACGGCACCAACGAAGTGCCGGGTGGCAGCGCGGCAGGTCCGCCGCCCGATGACACGCCCGAAGGGCGGTTCCGCATCGACGCCAAGCTTGACCGGCTGGCCATGCGCGCGGGCGTCGCCATCATGCCGTTCAATCTGAACCTTTCGGGCAACGGCATTCGCCCTTCGGCGCTGGCGATGAGCGGAAATCTGGCGATGACCGGCGGACGCAGCACACCGATTGCTGCGAACCTGGAGACCTCCGGCACAGGCCGTAAGGTCACACTGACGGCGGGTGATGCCGGGATGTTGGCGCGTGGGCTGTTCGCGTTTGAAAGCATGCGTGGCGGGCAACTGGCTGCCACTGTGAACCTTCCGGGCCAGGCGAACGATCTGGTCAATCCCAGCAATCCCGCGCCGGACTTTACCGGCCTTCTGACGGTGAAGAATTTCACCATGGTCAACCAGTCGCTGCTGGCGCGGTTGTTCTCGGCCGGGTCGCTGACAGGCTTTGGCGATCTTCTGGGCGGCGAGGGCCTGACGCTGGACGAGCTCAACATGCCGTTCAGCTCAAGGAACAATGTCATCAGCGTCAATGGCGCGCGGGTGCGCGGTCCCGCCATCGGCGCCAGCGCCGATGGCTATATCGACAGGCCCAAGGGCGTCTTGGCGCTGAAGGGATCGCTGGTTCCGGCCTATGGCTTGAATTCTCTGATCAGCAACGTGCCGCTGCTGGGCGACATCCTGGCCTCGCGCAAGGGTGAGGGCATTTTCGGCATCACCTATTCGATGACCGGAAATTCCGAACAGCCGGTAATTTCCACCAATCCGCTGTCGATCCTGACGCCCGGCATCCTGCGACGCATTTTTGAAGGCCATATCCCCAACGCGTCCAACGCGCCGTCGAATGCGCAGGCCGCCACGCCCGTGGCCAAGCCCCCGGCGAACTAGCCTCAGGCTGGCTTTACTAGGACGTGTTTCTTCTTGCCGCTGGAAAGCTTCAGCACGCCGTCGCCGTTCAGGGCGGCGCTATCCACCGTCAATTTGGGATCAGAAACGGGCGCATCGTTGAGCTTCAGCCCATTGTTGGCGATCAGCTTGCGGGCTTCGGAATTTGACGCCGCCAGACCCGCCAGCACGGCAAGGTTGAGAATGCCGTCCGGCAGCCTTGCAGTGATGGTGGGAAGACCTTCCGCCGAAGCGCCGTCTTCGAAAGCCCGGCGCGACGTATCGGCGGATTTTTCCGCTGTCTCGCGGCCATGCGCCAGCGCGGTGGCTTCCGTGGCCAGGATTTTCTTGGCCTCGTTCAGTTCGGCGCCTTGCAATTTTTCCAGGCGCGCAATTTCAGCTTCCGGCAGTTCGGTGAACAGGCGCAGGAAGCGGCCGACATCGCCGTCTTCGGTGTTGCGCCAGTACTGCCAGTAATCATACGGGCTGCACATGTCGGGGTTCAGCCACACCGCGCCCGACGCTGTCTTGCCCATCTTGGCGCCGGACGAGGTGGTGAGCAGCGGCGTGGTCAGCGCGAAGAACTGCTGGTTTTCCATCCGGCGGCCCAGATCGATGCCGGCGACGATGTTGCCCCACTGGTCCGAACCAGACGACTGCAAGCGGCAGCCATAGCGGCGATACAGTTCGACAAAGTCATAGGCCTGCATGATGGAGTAGTTGAACTCCAGGAAGCTGAACGGCAGGTCGTTGTCGACCTTGGCCTTGACGCTTTCCATGCTGAGCATGCGGTTGACGGAGAAGTGCCGTCCGATATCGCGCAGGAAGGGGATATATTCCAGCTTGTCCAGCCAGTCGGCATTGTCGACCAGAATGGCGTCGCTGGGGCCGTCGCCGAATTTCAGGAATTTTTCGAACGCCCGGCGGATGGACGCCTTGTTGGCATCGATCTGTTCCTGGCTGAGAAGCGGGCGGGCCTCGTTGCGGAAAGACGGATCGCCCACCTTGGTGGTGCCACCGCCGATCAGAACGATGGGGCGATGGCCGGCCTGCTGCAACCGGCGCAGGGTCATGATTTGCAGGGCATGGCCGACATGCAGCGACGGGGCGGTGGCGTCAAAGCCGATATAGCCCGTCACGCGTTCCTTGCCGAACAGCGTATCCAGGTCGGCGGGCGCCGAGCAGTCGTAATAGGCGCCGCGCGCCTGGAAGGTGCTGAGGAATTCGGACTGGAATTGCGGCGCGGGCGGCATGCTATAGACTCTGCTTTGGACGCAGGCGGCATAGCACGAATGGGCGAAATCCTGAAAGTGATCGGCCTGATGAGCGGTACCTCGCTCGATGGCATAGATGCCGCTCTGCTGGAGACGGACGGGCAGGATATCGCGCGGCCCGGCCCCAGCCTGACGCTGCCTTATAATGACGAGATGCGAACCCTTTTGCGGGCCGCGCTGGACTCCGCCCGCACCGCGCCGCAAGGCGGCCCCTTACCCGGTATTATTCAGGAGGCCGAACGGCGGTTGACGCTGGCCCATGCCGAAGCGGTGAAGACGCTGCTGGCCAAGGTCGGCAGTGCCGATCTGATCGGCTTTCACGGCCAGACGATTTTGCATCGCCCGGAAAAAGGCTGGACATGGCAGATCGGCGACGGCGCCTTGCTGGCGCGGGAGACCGGCATCGACGTGATCAATGATTTCCGCAGCGCTGACGTGGCGGCGGGCGGGCAGGGCGCGCCGCTGATGCCGCTCTATCACGCCGCGCGGGCGCGCGGCCAGGCCGAGCCGCTTGTGGTGGTCAACATCGGCGGCGTCGCCCAGGTCACTTATATATGCGGCGACACGGTGCTGGCGTTCGACACCGGCCCCGGCAATGCCCCGATCGACGACTGGATGCAGCGTCACACCGGCAGGCCAGTGGACACAGATGGCGCGTTGGCCGCGGCCGGCACGGTGAATGAAGCAGCATTGCGCCACATGCTGGACCATCCGTTCTTCAGCCGCGTGCCGCCCAAATCGCTGGACCGGATGGATTTCGGCATGCAGGCGGTGGAAGGTCTTTCACCCGCCGATGGCGCGGCCACGCTTACCGCCTTTACCGCGGCATCGCTGGCGCGGGCGGGGGAGTATTTTCCGCAAGCGCCCCGAAACTGGATCGTCAGCGGCGGCGGCCGTCACAACCGCACCTTGATGGCGATGCTCAAAGCGCGTGTCGCTGCGCCGGTCATGTCGGCGAATGATGCCGGATGGGACGGCGATGCGCTGGAGGCGGAAGGATTCGCCTATCTGGCGATGCGCGCCCAGCGCGGCTTGCCACTGTCGCTGCCGACCACCACGGGCGTGGCGCGGCCCATGACCGGCGGAAAATACTGGAAAGCCTGACGGCTCAGCGCGGCGGCAGCGCGCCGCGTTCATCCACGCGCACGCAGACATATTTGCGCCCGCCGGCGGCGAACGCGGCCTTGCTGGCGGCATCCAGCGACGATGGCACGGACGCCTTGATCGCGGCCTGGCAACCCGCTTCGGTCTTGAAGGTGCCGGCATCGGTGATCACGACGGCCTGCGGCCCGGCCAGAAGATTCACGGTGACGACAACAACGGCCCACATATGGCTTAACGGCCTTCGCGCGGCTTGCTCATCATGTTGGAGACGTAGTCCTTCACCGTCTCCACCACATCGGCTTCGTGCTTGTCGAAGAAATGGTTGGCGCCATCGATCTTGTTGTAGGTGATCTTGATGCCCTTCTGGGCGGTCAGGCGGTCGACCAGCTTCTGCACGTCATTCTCCGGCACCACATTGTCGCGCGTGCCATGCACGATCAGGCCTGATGCGGGGCAGGGCGCCAGGAAGGCGAAGTCATACATGCTGGCTGGCGGGGCGATCGAGACGAAGCCGGTGATTTCGGGACGGCGCATCAGAAGCTGCATGCCGATCCAGGCGCCGAAGGAAATGCCGCACACCCAGACGTTCGAAGGGTTGGGATACAGCGTGTTCATCCAGTCCAGGATGGCCGCGGCGTCGGACAGTTCGCCCGCGCCATTGTCGAAGCTGCCCTGGCTGCGGCCCACGCCGCGGAAATTGAAGCGGACCGTGGTGCAGCCCAGGCCGTGGAACATGTGGAAGAGGTCATAGACCAGCGGGTTGTTCATGGTGCCGCCGAACTGGGGATGCGGGTGCAGCACCAGGGCCATCGGGGCGCCGGGCGCCTTTTGCCGCTGATAGCGCGCTTCAATGCGGCCCGCCGAGCCGGGCAGAATAATGTCAGGCATGGCTTCTTATTTTCCCCACCGGGCGTTATGCGAGCAAAAAGGTCGGTTTTTCGGTGGCTTAGAGCGCCCTAAAACCCTGACATTTCAGATGCTTGCAGAACACCCCACCTATGCGCCGCGAATACTTGACCATTTTAGTCGGGAACTCTATATCCCGGGCCATCAGGCGTGCCTGTGGCTTGCGGCTTCTCTACACCGGGAGGGGGGTCGAAAAGCAAGGAAAAACGCCTGTTTGCGCTAAAGGAGCTGCCATGCGGCTGAGCACCAAGGGACGATACGCGGTCATGGCCATGGCCGACCTGGCCGGCAACGCCACCGACGTCAAATCCGACCCCCGCCCTGTGGCGCTGGCCGACATCGCCGCGCGGCAGGACATCTCGCTTTCCTACCTGGAACAGTTGTTCGCCAAGCTGCGGCGCGGCGGGCTGGTCACCAGCGTGCGCGGCCCCGGTGGCGGCTATCGCCTGTCGCGCCCTTCCGGCGAGCTGCGCATTGCCGACATCATTCTGGCGGTGGACGAACCCATCGCCGCGACCCGCTGCAAGACCGGCAGCACCAAGGGCTGCACCAAGACGGGCGCGCGTTGCGTCACCCATGATCTGTGGGAAGAGCTGGGTCAGCAGATACATGTCTTCCTGTCGTCTGTGAGCCTCGCCGATGTGGTCGAGCGCCGCGTGCTGGGCCGCGCCAAGCCCTGCAATGACGTCGCCGGTGAAATTGCGGCGGCTGAGTAAGAGTATCGAGATTTGTTTTACCTGGACCACAACGCCACCTCTCCCCTGCGCCCCGAATCGCTTTCGGCGGTGACGAATGCCTTGTCGCTGGGGGGCAACCCGTCCTCGATTCACGCGAAGGGCCGCGCCGCGCGTGCCATCGTGGAAGATGCGCGTGAGCGTATCGTCGATCTGGTGAACGGCGCGGGCGCGCAGGTGATCTTCACCAGCGGTGCCACCGAATCCAACAATCTGGCGCTGTTCGGCGCCGCCGAAGGCTCGCTGGAAGGCGATGACTCCAAAGCCGGTGGGCGCATCACCCGCCTGTTCGTGTCGGCCATCGAGCACAGCTCTGTACTGGCCACCGCCACGCGCCTGGCTGAGCGTTTTCCCTGGGTGCGTGTCGCCACGTTGGCGGTGACGGCCGATGGCGTGATCGATCTGGAAGGGCTGCGGGTCGCCTTGCGCGAAGGCAAGGGCCGCGCCCTGGTGGCTGTGATGGCCGCCAACAATGAAACCGGCGTGGTGCAGCCGATTGCGGAAGCCTCCCGGCTGGTGCGTGAAGCCGGCGCTCTTCTGCTGGTCGATGCGGTTCCGGCGGCGGGCAAGATCAGCATTGATTTCGCGTTGTGCGACTACCTGACCCTGTCGGCGCACAAGATGGGGGGACCGCAGGGTGTGGGCGCGCTGCTGGTGCGCGCTGGCGCGCCGCTGGCGCCGCAGCTTGTCGGCGGCGGGCAGCAGCAGGGATTGCGCGCCGGGACAGAAAATCTGGCGGGCATTGCCGGTTTCGGCGTTGCTGCGCATGTGCTGCGCGACGCGCCTGGCGAACGCGACCGCATCGCCCATCTGCGCGATCATTTCGAAACCCGCCTGAAGGAGATCGCGCCGGAGGCGGTGATTTTTGGGACATCCGCGCCGCGGCTGTGCAGCACTTCCTGCTTCGCCATTCCCGGCCTGACGGCGGAAACCGCGCTGATCGGCCTGGACCTGGATGGTGTGATGCTGAGTTCGGGTTCGACCTGTTCCAGCGGCAAGGTGGCGGTGAGCCATGTGCTGGCCGCGATGGGTGTGGAGACTGAGTTGGCGTCCTGCGCGTTGCGCGCCAGTTTCGGATGGAATTCGACTGTCGAAGATATCAACGCAGCGACGAGCTCGCTGCTGAAGCTGCGCGAACGTATCCGCGCGCGCGAGGCTGCCTAATGTCCATTGCCGCAGAAACCAAACAGCAGGTCGCCGAAATCGGCGAGAAGTACAAATACGGCTTCGTTACTGACATCGAGATGGACATGGCGCCCAAGGGTCTGTCCGAAGACACGGTGCGTTTTATTTCCGCCAAGAAGGGCGAGCCGGAATGGATGCTGGAATGGCGCCTGGGCGCGTTCCGTCGCTGGCTGACGATGAAGGAGCCCAACTGGGCGCGGGTGCACTACCCCAAGATCGACTATCAGAACGCGTATTATTACGCGGCGCCCAAGAACACGCCGCTGAAGCAGAGCCTGGACGAAGTCGATCCCAAGCTGTTGGAAACCTACAAGAAGCTGGGCATTCCGCTGCATGAGCAGATGGCGCTGGCCGGCGTGGCGGTGGATGCGGTGTTCGACAGCGTGTCGGTCGCCACCACCTTCAAGGAAAAGCTGAATGAGGCGGGCGTGATCTTCTGCCCGATCAGCGAGGCGATCCGCGATTATCCCGAGCTGGTGAAGAAGTATCTGGGCACGGTGGTGCCGGTGACGGACAATTTCTTCGCCACTCTGAATTCGGCGGTCTTTTCCGACGGCACGTTCGTCTATGTGCCCAAGGGTGTGCGCTGTCCGATGGAACTGTCGACCTATTTCCGCATCAATGCGTCGGAAACCGGGCAGTTCGAGCGCACCATCATCATTGCCGATGAAGGCAGCTATGTCAGCTATCTGGAAGGCTGCACCGCGCCCAAGCGCGACGAGAACCAGTTGCATGCCGCGGTGGTTGAGCTGGTGGCGCTGGACAATGCCGAGATCAAATATTCCACGGTGCAGAACTGGTATCCGGGTGATGAAAACGGCCTGGGTGGCATCTTCAACTTCGTCACCAAGCGTGGTGATTGCCGGGGCCGCAAGTCGAAAATCAGCTGGACGCAGGTGGAAACCGGCTCGGCTATCACCTGGAAATATCCCAGCTGCATCCTGCGCGGCGACGAAAGCGTAGGGGAATTTTATTCCATCGCCATCGCCAACAACTACCAGCAGGCCGATACCGGCACCAAGATGATCCATCTGGGCGCCAATACGAAGTCGCGGATCATTTCCAAGGGCATCTCGGCGGGCAAGGCGCAGAACACCTATCGCGGCCTGGTCAGCGTGTATGGCAAGGCGAAGAATGCGCGCAATTACACCCAGTGCGATTCGCTGCTGATCGGCGGCGACTGCGGCGCCCATACCGTGCCCTATATCGAAAGCCGCAATCCGACCGCGCGTATCGAGCACGAAGCGACGACGTCGAAGATTGCGGAAGACCAGCTGTTCTATTGCCTGCAGCGCGGCATTCCGCAGGACGAGGCGGTGTCGCTGATCGTCAATGGCTTTTGCCGTGAAGTGCTGCAGCAACTGCCGATGGAGTTCGCGGTCGAAGCGCAAAAGCTGGTCGGCATCTCTTTGGAAGGTTCTGTGGGTTAGTCATGCTTGAGATCAAGAATCTGCACGTCGCGGTCGGCGACAAGGAAATCCTCAAGGGCCTGACGCTGACGCTCAAGCCCGGCCAGGTACACGCCATCATGGGGCCCAACGGCTCGGGCAAGTCGACTCTGTCGTATGTGCTCGCGGGCCGCGCTGGTTATGACATCACGTCCGGTTCGATTACCTATAACGGCGAAGACCTGACGGCGCTGGCGCCCGAAGAACGCGCCGCCAAGGGCGTGTTCCTGGCGATGCAGTATCCGGTGGAAATTCCGGGCGTCACCACCATGACCTTCCTGAAGACCGCGCTGAATTCGCAGCGCCGGGCACGGGGCGAATCCGACCTGGATGCCATCGGGGTGCTCAAGCTGGTGCGCGCCAAGGCCAAGACGCTGAATGTCAGCGAGGACATGCTGAAGCGTGCCTTGAATGTGGGTTTCTCCGGCGGCGAAAAGAAGCGTCTGGAAATTCTGCAAATGTCGGTGTTCGAACCCAAGCTTGCGATCCTGGATGAAACCGATTCCGGCCTGGATATCGACGCACTGCGCGTGGTGGCCGAAGGCGTCAACATGCTGCGCGATCCGTCGCGCGCCATGCTGGTGATCACCCATTACCAGCGCCTGCTGGATTACATCGTGCCCGACCGCATCCATGTGCTGGCCAAGGGCCGTATCGTTGCCGAAGGCGGCAAGGAACTTGCGCTGGAGCTGGAAGCCAAGGGCTATGAGCATATCGTGAAGGATGTGGCATGACGTTGGCTATCGCCGACCGCAAAGCCGAAGCCGCCGCGATCTTCAGCGGTCACGGCGTGCCGCATCGCCGGGTCGAGGAGTGGAAATACTCCGACCTGCGTTCGGCGCTGGGCGATGCCGGAATCGGCGCGGCGCAGGCCAAACTGCATGTCAGCCAGATGCCGGCAGGCATCGAGAGCTTCGACCTGTCGCAGGTCAATCCGCCGGACTGGGTGGCGGCGCATTTCGGCCAGGCGCACCGCAATGTGATGAGCGCGGCTTCGCTGTCGTTGGCGCAAGGCGGTATGGCATTCCGGGTGTCGAATGTTATTGCCGAGCCGCTGAAGCTGGAATTCGCCGGTGCCGGTCATGTCCGCGCGCTGCTGGTGCTGGAGGCAGGTGCGTCGCTGACCCTGGTGGAAGGCGTTGTCCTGGCGGACTTCCGCAATGTCGGCCTGGAAATCGTATTGGGCGAGGGCGCCGTGCTGGAGCATGTGCGCGTGTCGCCGCAATCGGGCGAAGCGGTTCTGGTAGAAAATGCCAATGTCCGCATCGCGGCGGGCGCGCAGTATCGTGCCCATTTCGCGTCGTTCGGCAGCAAGCTGTCGCGGATGGAGCTGGAGATCGCGCTGGAAGGTGATGGCGCCCAGGCGCACCTGTCTGGCGTCGCGCTGCTGGACGGCAAGCGTCACAGCGACGTCACCACCCATATCATTCACCGCACCGGCAACACCCACAGCACGCAGCTTTTCAAGCATGTGGCGGGCGGCCACAGCAAAGCCGTCTATCAGGGCAAGGTCACGGTCGCCAAGGGTGCCGACGGTAGCGACAGCAACCAGAGCGCCAAGGCGCTGCTGCTGGGCGATACCGCCGAAGCCGATCTGAAGCCGGAGCTGGAAATCTTCGCCGATGACGTCAAATGCGCCCATGGCGCGGCGGTCGGCGATCTGGATGCGGAATCGCTGTTCTATCTGCGCGCCCGCGGCATTTCGGAAAATGACGCCCGTGGCCTGTTGCTGCAGGCCTTCCTGGAAGATGCGGTGGCGGAAATTTCGAACACCGACCAGCGCGAGCTGGTGCGCACCGAGCTGCTGACGGCCTTGAAGGCGATCGCATGACCGCGCAAAGTAGAATTTCCGCCTCTTTCGATGCCGAGAAGGCTCGCGCCGATTTCGAAATCATGTCGCGCCAGGTGTATGGCAAGCCGCTGGTCTATCTGGACAGCGGGGCGTCGGCGCAGAAGCCGTGCGTGGTGCTGGATGCGATGCGGGACTTCGCGCAGAGCGAGTATGCCAATGTCCATCGCGGGGTGCATTTTCTGTCGGCGGCGGCCACCGATCGTTATGAAGCGGCCCGCCGCACGTTGCAAAAATTCCTGAACGCCGCCAGCGAAGACGAACTGGTCTTCACCAAGGGCGGCACCGAAGCCATCAACCTGGTGGCGCATTCCTATCTGATGCCGACCATCCAGCCGGGTGACGAGATTGTTCTGTCGGTGATGGAGCATCATTCCAACATTGTCCCGTGGCATTTCCTGCGCGAACGCCATGGCGCGTTGCTGCGTTGGGTTGATGTGCGCGATGATGGCAGCCTGGATATTGACGCGCTGGACGCCGCGATTGGGCCAAAGACCAAGCTGGTTGCCATCACCCACATGTCGAACGTGCTGGGCACCATCACGCCGCTGAAGGATATTGTTGCCCGCGCCCATGCCAAGGGCGTGCCGGTTCTGGCCGATGGTTGTCAGGGCGCGGTGCATCAGCCGGTGGACGTGCAGGCGCTGGACATCGATTTTTACGTCATTACCGGTCACAAGCTGTATGGCCCCACCGGCATCGGCGCGCTGTATGCCAAGAAGGCGCATCTGAAGAAGATGCGGCCCTTCAATGGCGGCGGCGAGATGATCCGCGAAGTCGCGCGTGACCGCATCACCTATGCCGATCCGCCGGCCCGTTTCGAAGCCGGCACGCCGCCGATCATCGAAAGCGTCGGGCTGGCTGTCGCGCTGGATTATCTCATGGCGCTGGACCGCACCGCCGTTGCCGCCCATGAACATGACCTTCTGGCCTATGCCCGCCAGCAGGTCGGCCAGTTCAACTGGCTGCGGGTGATCGGTGATGCGCCGGGCAAGGGCGCGATCTTGTCATTTGAGGCCGATGGCATGCATGCCCATGACCTGGCCACCATCCTGGACCGCGAAGGCGTGGCGGTGCGCGCCGGCCATCATTGCGCGCAAGTGCTGATGGAGCGGTTCAATGTGACTTCGACCAGCCGCGCCAGCTTCGCGCTGTACAACACGCGGGCCGATGTTGATGCGTTGATCGGCGGGCTTTCCAAGGCACGGGAGATTCTCGCCCATGGATAGCGCGCTGCGTGAACTCTATCAGGAAGTGATTCTCGACCACTCGCGCCATCCCCGCCATTACGGCGCGATGGACGGCGCCAGCCACAAGGCGGAAGGCTACAATCCGCTGTGCGGCGACCGTGTTACCGTCTATCTGCAACTGGGCTCCGATGGCCGCGTTGCCGACATCAAGTTTGAAGGCAAGGGCTGCGCCATCAGCCAGGCATCGGCCTCGATGATGGTGGATATGCTCAAGGGCCGCAGCCAGGCGGAAGCCGAGAAACTGATGCAAGGATTCCTGCACTTGGTGAAGGGCGAGGATGCCAGCGATCTTTCGGAAGATGACCGTGAGCGGTTGGAAGTGATGGGCGGGATTTCGGAGTTCCCCATGCGGGTGAAATGCGCGACTTTGGCCTGGCATACCTATAAGAACGCGGTGGAGGAGGGTGCGACATGAGTGATGCCCCTGTTTCGCAAGTGACGACGATGAGCCAGCAGGAACTGGATGCTTTCACCAGCAAGCTGGTGACGGCGCTCAAGACCGTTTTCGACCCGGAAATCCCGGTTGATATCTACGAGCTCGGGCTTATCTATAAGGTGGATGTCGCCGACAACAAGGATGTGGCCGTGGATATGACCCTGACCGCGCCCAACTGTCCGGTGGCCGGTGAAATGCCGCTGAATGTGAAGGCGGCGCTGGAACTGGTCGACGGCATTGGCGAGGTGACGGTGAAGATGACTTTCGATCCGCCCTGGACGCCCGACCGGATGAGCGAAGAAGCCAAACTCGAATTGAACATGTTCTGATGGAAATCCAGACCCAGAAGCCACGCCGTGAGCGCCCCAAGCCGGTCAAGCTGACCGAGGCCGCGGCCTTGCGCCTGGCCGCCATCATGGAAAATGCCGAAGGCAAGTATATGGGACTGCGCGTGGGGGTGACCAATGGTGGCTGCGCGGGCATGAGCTACACGATGGAATATGCCTCGGACGCCAAGCCCTTTGAAGAGGTGATGGAAGACCGGGGCGTGAAGGTCTTCATTGATCCCAAGGCGATCCTGTTCCTGATCGGCACCGAGCTGGACTTCGTGCAGGAAAAACTGGGCTCGCGCTTCGTCTTCAACAATCCGAACCAGACATCGGCGTGCGGTTGCGGCGAAAGCGTTCAGATCACGCCGGCCAAGGCCGACTGATCACGTTGCGTTGAATGTCGGCGGGCGCTTCTGATGAAACGCGGCCAAGCCTTCCCGGAAATCATCGCTTTCCCCCGCGCGTTGCTGTGCTGCGGCTTCGCGCGCCAGTTGGGCTTCATGCGCGGCCTTGTCCTGGAACAGGTCGCGGGCGAGCGGCATGGAGGCTGGACCTGCCGCCAGACGTTGCGCCATGGCCAATGCGTCGGTTTGCAATGCCTCATCCGGTATCACCTGGTTGATCAGGCCCCAGTCCAAAGCCTTGTCAGCCGGCAGCGGCTCGGCCAGCAGTGCCATTTCCCGGGCGCGGGTCATGCCGATGGCACGGGGCAGCAGAAACGTCATCCCGCCATCGGGCACCAATCCGATGCGAGTGAAAGACAGAAGGAAATAGGCGCTGCGGGCTGCCAAAATCAGATCGCCCATCAGCGCCAGGCTCATGCCGATCCCGACCGCCGGGCCATTGATCGCCGTGACGATGGGTACGGGAAAATCGCGCAGGGTGCGAAACAGCGGGTGATACAGCCGCTCCAGCACATGACCGGCGCCTTCGTCGCGCCAACCCGGCAGCTCTTTCATGTCGGCGCCGGAACAAAATCCGCGCCCCGACCCGGTGATGACCACTGCGCGATAGTCCCCGGCCGCCACCGCCGCCAGCGCGGCCTTGAGTTCATCGACCAGCGCGCTGGAAAGCGCATTGATGGTCGGCGGATGGCTCAGGGTGACAAGCGCAACCTGGCCATGAGCGGTGAGGGTGACGCGATCCGGCGGCTGAGTCATGCCGCCAGCATAATCCAAATTCGTGGAAGGGTAAGCTAGGCGGCGCTTGTTTCGAGCGCAGCCATGCGCGGATCGTTCTGGTGGATCACCAGATTTCGGCCACTATGCTTGGCGCCGTACAGGCAGGCATCGGCACGGCGGATCACGGTTTCGGCGTTTTCCCCCGGCGCGAACTGGGCGACACCGATGGAAATAGTGATGGTGCCCAGCACGTCGCCGGTCGACTTTTTCACCAGCTTCTTGGTTTCGACCGTCTGGCGGATCTGGTCGGCGACATGGGCGCCGGCCATCAGGCCCGATCCGCGCAGCAGCACGGCAAATTCCTCCCCGCCATAACGGGCGGCCGTGTCGCGGCCCTTGGTGTTTTCCGACAGGCAGGATGCCACCAGGCGCAACACCTGGTCGCCGGTCTGATGGCCCCAACTGTCGTTGAATTTCTTGAAATGGTCGATGTCGCACAGCAGAAGCGTGGCTTCCTCGCCGTCATGCTGGACCGCTTCGATCGCTGCCTTGACCGCATCGTCGAACGCTTTGCGGTTGGCGATGTTGGTGAGCGGATCGGTCAGGCTTTCCTTGCGGACATTGTCCAGCTTGTCACGCAGCTCGTTCACCTGCGCGGACGAGGCCTGCAGTTCGCCTTCCAGGCTTTTGGTGCGCTGCTCCATTTCGCGGGTGGCGGCGATCAGGCCTTCCACCAGCTTGCGGATGTCCGCCGGGCTGCCTTCCAATTCGCCGCTGGCGGCTGAAAGTGTCTTCTTGTAATCGGCGGTGTCGCGGACCGAAGCTTCCAGCTTGCCCAGCACGTCGCCGATAACGGCGCTCATGTTGCTGCCAACGGCATCCATGGCGAGCGCCGCGCGCGCGCCTGACAGACAGCGCAGGCGCAGGTCCTGCAGCAGTTCGGCGGTGAAAGGTTTCTTGGCGGCAATTGCCGCGCCCATGATCTGGGTGATCGCCGGGTTTTCGCCCGACACATGCGCATAGAAAAGTTCGAAATTCTCAGGCGTGGAGACAACCGCGCACTCGCCCATCAGGTCGAGTGCGGCTTTGGCGAAGCCCTTTTCGCGGTCCGGCTTGAACACGGCTAAATATCTCCCTGCGCCGGCGCATGACGCCGTATCGCGGGCATAGAGTGCCCCCGCGCAGGGTAAAAAAACGTTAAATACCGCGCTTTTCGATGCCTGAAATTTCAGCAAAATCGTAGTTTTGCCCGCGTTATTCGCCCTGAGGGTCGGGCTTTTTCACCGGTACCGGGCGAAACAGGAAGGCTGGCAACTGGCTCTTGTCCACCGCTTCGGGCTTGGCGGCCTGTTCGTTGTGGTGGCGCTGGCCGCCGCGTTCGCGCTTTTCACTCCGTTCGCGGTTGTCGCTGCGCTGCTCATTGCGCGGGCGCTGGTCACGATTTTCCGGACGGCTCTCCGGACGGGGTTCCTGACGGTGTTCCGGGCGCGGCTTTTCCTGGCGTTCGCGCGGACGTTCGACCGGGGCCGGTGCTTGCGCGACAACCTGCGGGGCAGCGTCGGGCGTGGTTGCGGTAGGCTCCATGCTGGCGACCTGGTCGTGGAATTTTCCACCCGGCGGGCGGCGGTCGCGACCCCGATCCTTGCCGCCGCGTCCGCGGTCACGATCCTTGCCGCCACGGCCCCCGCGTTCGTCGCGGCGCGGGCGCGTGTCTTCGCGCACTTCTATGTCCATCATCTCGCGGCGGGGCAGGGGCTTGCCGGTGATCCTTTCGATGGCTTCGATGTATTTGCCGTCGCGATGCGAGGCCAGCATATAAGCGGCGCCGCTGCGTCCGGCGCGGCCGGTGCGGCCAATGCGGTGGACATAGTCGTCGGCATGAATCGGCACGTCGAAATTGAAGACATGGCTGACGGCCGGAACGTCCAGACCGCGCGCGGCGACGTCGCTGGCGACCAGGATCTTCAGTTCTCCGGCGCGGAAACGGTCCAGCGTCTTGGTGCGCAGTGATTGGTCGAGATCGCCATGGATCGGCGCGGCGTCGAAACCGTGTTTGACCAGGCTCTTGGCCACTACATCGACATCGCGCTTGCGGTTGCAGAAGACGATGGCGTTGTTCAGCGTCGGCTCGGCTTCGCGGATCAGGCGGCGCAGCGCTTCGCGCTTGGCCCAGTCATTGGCGGGGATTTCCACCAGCTCCTGGGTGATGTTGGTGCCAGTGGTGGCGGGGCGCGAGACTTCGATGCGCGCCGGATTATGCAGGAACTGGTCGGTCAGGCGCTGGATTTCCGGCGGCATGGTGGCCGAGTAGAACAGCGTCTGGCGCGTAAATGGCAGCTTCTTGCAGATTTCCTCGACGTCGGGAATGAAACCCATGTCGAGCATGCGGTCGGCTTCGTCGATCACCAGGATATTGACCTGGCTCAGCAAAAGGCGGCCGCGATTGAAGTGGTCCATCAGGCGGCCGGGCGTGGCGATCAAAACGTCGACGCCGCGGTCCAGCTTCTTGATCTGTTCATCCATTGCGGTGCCGCCGATCAGCAGCGCGTGGGTCAGCTTGGAATATTTGCTGTACTTGTCGAAGTTCTCCGACACCTGGTCGGCCAGTTCGCGGGTTGGTTCCAGCACCAGCGCGCGCGGCATGCGCGCTTTGGCGCGGCCCTTGGACAGCATCTCGATCATCGGCAGGGTGAAGCTGGCGGTCTTGCCGGTGCCGGTCTGGGCGATGCCGATCAGGTCGCGTCCCTGCAGCGCCACGGGGATGCCCTGCGCCTGGATCGGCGTGGGGGTGGTATAGCCGCTGTCGGCCACGGCCTTGAGAATTTCGGGGGAAAGGCCCAAGCCTTCAAAGCCATTGGCTTCGGGCGGGGCGGTCGAGGAAGTCGGGGCAGAATTTTCTGCGGTTTCAATGACTTCGTCTAATCCGGCTTCCGCGCCGGAGATCGTCACACTGGTCGTAGCACGCTCCTGAAAAAGGGGCGCGACGTGTGGCACCCATGGCCGGCGGCCCGAATGGCGGCCGACTCTTATCGCAGCGCAAAATAGGGATATTCCTCGAAAATGCAAGATATCACTGTATTTTCGATGAAAACGGGAACTTGGACACGCACCATGGGCAAAATCTGGGGATTGGCGGCACTGATCGCGGGCATTTGGCTGCTGTCTGTCTATGGCCAGTCGCGCCCCACGCCGCTGGGGCTTGATGCACCCGCCACCGCCTTTTCTGCCGCCCGCGCCGATGCCGTTCTGGGCCGCCTGCTGGGCGATCAAAAGCCGCGTCCCGCCGGATCGCCGGAAAATGCAGCGCTGCGGGCGCGACTTTTAAAAGAGCTGGCCGATCTGGGCGTCAGCGCCCGCACCGAAACACGCATGAGTTGCGCCGACGAAAGTCGCCGGGGCTACGTTCCCTGCGCTACCGTCAGCAATATCGTCGCGGGCGTGTCGCTGGGATCGGGCAAGCGCATCGTGCTGATGGCGCATCTGGATTCCGTCGCAGCCGGGCCCGGCGCCGGCGATGACATGTCGGGCGTCGCCACCATTCTGGAAACCATCCGCGCCCTGAAGGCGCGCGGCCTGACGGGCGAGCGTCCCATCACCGCGCTGTTCACCGACGGGGAAGAGAGCGGACTGCTGGGCGCGCGTGTCTATTTGCAGACACCGCTGGTGGCGGCCCGCACCGGCGCGGTGATCAATGTGGAATCGCGGGGCAACCAGGGGCCCAGCTATCTGTTCCAGACCAGTCCGGGTGACGCGAAGCTGATCGACCTGTATGCGGCAAGTGTGCCGAGTTTCGCGGCCTCGTCACTCTATGCCGAGATCTACAAGATACTGCCCAACGACACCGACCTGACGCCGTTCCTGCGGGCAGGCATCACAGGCTTCAATTTTGCCTTTATCGGCAACGCCGCGCATTACCACACGCCGCTGGACCGCCGCGAAAATATCGATCCGCGCAGCCTGCAGCAGCACGGCGACAATCTTCTGGGGCTGACCGATGCGCTGAGCCGGACCGACCTGGATACCCTGGGCGGCGGCAACGCCATCTATCTGGATGTTCTGGGACGCTGGCTGCCGCGCCTGCCGGAAAGCTGGGCGCTGCCATTGTCGATCGCCGCTTTCCTGCTGGTCGCGCTGGCGGGCTTTCTCACCCCGCGCGAACGCCGCGAAGTGCGCCGCCCGGTGCTGGCCTTCTTCATGCCGCCGCTGATGCTGGTGGGTGCGGTAGGCGCAGGCTTTGTGCTGCATTCCCTTGCGGCGTGGATTTCGGGCGATGCCGATCCGTCTTTCGCCCATCCGGTGTGGCTGCGCCTTTCGCTGGCGTTTGGTGTCTTTGGCGTGGCGCTGATGGTGTCGCGCGGTGCCGGCAGCATCAGTTGCTGGTTGTGGCTGGCGGGGCTGGCAGTCGTTTGCGCGATTTTTGCGCCGGGGCTGACACCCTATTTCCTGTTCCCGTCGCTGGTCGCCGCGCCCCTGTTGCTGGCCACCATACGCGATGGCCGTGGCCCCGCGGTCTTCGTCGCCATGGTGCCCGCGCTGGTGATCTGGATTGGGTTCAATGCCGCCAGCGAACCCATCATGGGCCTCAAGATGCATCCCCTGTTCATGATCACCGCGGCCTTCGGCCTGATCGCGGCGCTGCCGTTGCTGGCCAAGTCGAAACGCTGGGGCGCTTCCTGCGCGGTGTCGCTGGTACTGGCCTTGGCTCTGGCGGTGACCGCTGGTTTGCGGCCCGCATACAGCGTGGACGCGCCGCAGCGGATCAACCTGCGCTATGCCGAGATCGACGGCAAAGCGAGCTGGCTGGCCGATCCGGTGTCGCGTCTGCCGGACGGCCTGCGCGGGGCTGCGGATTTCTCCGCCACGCCGCAGTCCTTGCCGCTGGACACCACCGCCTATGTCGCGCCTGCGGGCGCGGCGCGATATCCGGCGCCGGACGCGCAGGTTTCTCGCAGCGGTGACATCGTGACGCTCGACCTCAAGACCGATGGCGACATGATGATGCTGGTGGCGCCGCCGCAGGCCGTGCTTCAGTCCGTCACTGTCGCTGGCGTTGTCACCGAGGTTGCCGGCGGTCAGGCGATCATCGCTTGCAGCACGCCCGATTGCGCCCAGGCCCGCGTCAGCCTGCGCCTGTCATCTTCCGAACCTTTGGAGCTGTTGCTGGTATCGCAGAAACGCGGTCTGCCATCCGATGGCGCCCGTCTGTTGAAGGCGCGGGGTGCCGAAGCGGTGCCGCAGCAACAGGGCGACCGCACCATGCTGGTGGGCCGAGTCCAGATACCGGGGCGTTAAATGTCGACCGCCTCGCGGGCGAACTCGGCATTCTCCTGAATGAACTGGAAGCGCAGTTCCGGCTTCTTGCCCATCAGGCGTTCGAACAGGTTTTCGGTGTGCTCGATGTCGTCCTCGGGGATATGCACCTGCAACAGGGTGCGATGTCCCGGCCGCATGGTGGTTTCCTTGAGCTGGGCGGCCATCATTTCGCCCAGGCCCTTGAAGCGTGACACTTCCACCTTGGCGTTGCTGCGGAATTCCTTTTTCATGATACGCTCGCGGTCGGCATCGTCGCGGGCATAAATGGTTTTTCCGCCCTGGGTCAGGCGATAGAGCGGCGGCATGGCGAGATACAATTTTCCGTCCGCGATCAGGCCCGGCATCTCGCGATAGAAAAAGGTCAGAAGCAGCGAGGCGATATGGGCGCCGTCGACGTCGGCGTCGGTCATGATGATGATGCGGTCATAGCGCAGGTCGCCCGCGCTGTATTTGGCGCCGGTGCCGCAGCCCAGCGCCTGCACCAGATCGGACAGTTCCTGGTTCTGCTGCAGCTTGCCCGCGGCTGCGCTCGCCACGTTGAGGATCTTCCCGCGCAGGGGCAGGATCGCCTGTGTTGCGCGGTCGCGCGCCTGCTTGGCGCTGCCGCCGGCGCTGTCGCCTTCGACCAGGAATATCTCGGTGCCTTCCGCCGCGCTCTTGGAGCAATCGGCCAGCTTGCCGGGCAGGCGCAATTTGCGCGTGGCCGACTGACGCTTGGTTTCCTTTTCCTGCCGCTTCTTGAGCCGGTCTTCGGCACAGTCGATCGCGAAGTCGAGCAGGCGGCCGGCATCGTTGGGGCTTTCGGCGAGCCAGTGGTCGAAATGGTCGCGCATCACCGTTTCCACCAGCCGCTGGGCGTCGGGTGAAGACAGCTTGTCCTTGGTCTGGCCCTGGAATTCCGGTTCGCGAATGAACACCGACAGCACGGCGCAGGCGGAATCCATGACATCGTCGGCGGTGATCAGCCCGGTCTTGCGGTTGTTGGCGCGTTCGCCATGGGCGCGCAGCGCCTTTGTGAGCGCGTTGCGCAGGCCCTGTTCGTGGGTGCCGCCCTGCGGCGTCGGGATGGTGTTGCAATAGCTGCGCGTGAAGGGATCGCGCGACGGCGCCCAGGTCACGGCCCACTCCACCGCGCCGCGCCCGTCCTTGTTCTCGGTCTTGCCGGCGAATTCGCGCGGGGTCACGGTTTGCGCCTTGCCGATTTCGCCGCGCAGGAAGTCGAGCAGGCCGCCGGGGAATTTCAGCACATCCTCGGCCGGTGTCTCGTCCTTGATCAAAGCGGGATCGCAGGCCCAGCGGATTTCCACGCCGCGAAACAAATAGGCCTTGGACTTGGCCATGCGGTGCAGTCGGGCAGGCGAGAACTGCACGTCACCGAAAATCTTGATGTCGGGCTTGAAGCTGACGATGGTGCCGCGCCGGTTGACTGCGCCCATGTCCTTCAGCTTGCCGATGGTGTGACCGCGTTCGAAGCGCAGTTTCCAGGCGTGCTTTTCACGCGCCACTTCGACTTCCATCCATTCCGAGAGCGCGTTCACCACCGAAGAGCCGACGCCGTGCAGGCCGCCGGATGTCTCATATGCCTTGCCGTCGAATTTGCCGCCGGCATGCAGCGTGGTCATGATGACTTCCAGCGCCGACTTGTTCTTGAACTTGGGATGCGGGTCGATGGGGATGCCGCGGCCATTGTCGCGCACGATCAGGACGTTGCCGGCCTGCAATTCCAGCTCGATACGCGTGGCATGTCCTGCCACCGCTTCGTCCATCGAATTGTCGATGATTTCGGCCGCCAGATGATGCAGCGCGTTGACGTCGGTGCCGCCGATATACATGCCGGGGCGGCGGCGCACGGGCTCCAGCCCTTCCAGAACCTCAATGTCCTTGGCTGTATAGGCCTTGGAAGATGCGGAACCGCTGTCGAAAAGGTCGGGTTTGTCTTTGGCCATGATCGTCTGATGCGCGCTTTCGGTAACGCGGGCAGCCGCGAATCGCGCTGCCCACAGCTATTTTTACGTTTTCTCAACCATGAAAAGCGAGCCAAAAGGCAAGACCGGCTGGCGGCGCCAACTTAGTAAATTTTAAGACGCGGGCGCGATACTGGAACCTGGGAAACAGCAGTCTTCGGAAGAATTGCACGTGTCGTTCTGGGGCTTGGCAGAAGTGGGTGGCGGTGATCCGCGCGTCCTGAAGGCGCAGTTGGGCCTGACCGCCCATGCCATGCGCGCCACCCGGATCAGCGCGCCGTTCTGGGCGCTGCTGGTGGCGCTCCTCACCTCCAGCATCACGGGTATGTTCGGCGACGTCAGTTTCGCGCGCACCCTGTTCCTACCGCTGGCCGTGGGCGTCACGGTCGGCGCCACGGCGCTGATGGCCAGCGCCTATGAACGCTATAGCGGCGGCGACAGCGAGGTGAAAAGCTGGTTTCAGTGCTTCGTTGGCACGCAGGTTCTGGTCAGCTTCGCCTGGGGCCTGATGCCCTGGCTGTGCTGGCAGGACGGAAACGCGCTCAACCATATCTTCATCGCCTCCTGCGTTATGGCGGTGGTGTCGGCCCTGGTGGTCAGCCGCGGCAGCAACATGGACATGTACTTGGCCAGCCTGGTGCCGATCTCGGCCATGACCTCGCTGCGATTCCTGACAGGCGGCACGCTGACCGACATCGTGATCGGCCTGGTCGCGCCCTTTATCGCGCTGCAGCTGTGGCGTACCGGCCGGCCCATGGTTATGCGCATGGACGAGGACACCCGCCTGCGTTTCCAGGTCGAGGATATGGCGCACGAAGTGGAAGAGGCGCGCGATGAGGCGTTGAAGAAGCGCTTTGAGGCCGAAGCCGCCAACGCCTCCAAGACTGCTTTCCTGGCCAATATGAGCCACGAATTGCGCACGCCGCTGAACGCCATTCTGGGCTTTTCGGAAATCATCAGCCAGGAATGCTTCGGCCCCGTCGGCTCGCAACGCTACCGCGAATATGCCGGCGACATTCATTCCTCCGGCGCCCATCTTCTGTCGCTGATCAACGACCTGCTGGACGTCGCCAAGATCGAGGCAGGGCGCATGGACATCGCGCCCCATCCCCTGGACCCGGCGCGCACCTTCGACATCGCGCTCAAGCTGGTCGGTACCAAGGCGCGCGAGAAGCACCAGCATCTGGTGATCAGCGTCGAGGACACGGCGCCGCCGCTTTATGCGGACGAACGCGCCGTGAAGCAGATACTGATCAACCTGGTGTCCAACGCCGTCAAGTTCACGCCGCAGGGCGGCCGCATCGAGGTGGTGGCGGGCCGCGCTGCCAGCGGTGATTTCCAGATCATGGTGCGCGACAATGGCCCGGGCATTCCGCAGGACAAGCTGGACAAGATTTTCGCGCCGTTCAACCAGGTGGACAACCGCTTTGACCGCCAGGCGGGTGGTACCGGGCTGGGGCTGGCGCTGGTGCGCGGCCTGGCCGAACTGCATGACGGCAAGGCCTGGCTGGAAAGCGAATTCGGCAAGGGCTGCTCGGCTTTCGTGACGTTCCCGGTGAAGGCCCCCGAACTGACCACCGCCGTCGCCTGATCTTCACAGCGCAAAAGAAAAAGGCGCGGCTTACGCCGCGCCTTTTGTCTTTGGACTGATCTTTCGATCAGACCGAATAGTACATCTTGAATTCGATCGGGTGGGGCGTGTGCTCGAAGGCATACACGTCTTCCATCTTCAGATCGATGTAGGACTCGATGAAGTCCTTGTCGAACACGCCGCCCTTCATCAGGAAGGCGTGATCGGCGCGGAGCGAGTCGAGGGCCTCGCGCAAGCTGCCGCAAACCTGCGGCACCTTCGCCAGCTCTTCCGGGGGAAGAGCATACAGGTCCTTGTCCATCGGGCCGCCCGGATGGATCTTGTTTTCGATGCCGTCCAGGCCGGCCATCAGCATGGCGGCGTAGGCGAGATAGGGGTTCGCGCCCGGATCGGGGAAGCGGACCTCGACGCGCTTGCCGTTGGGCGAGGGCGAGTGCGGGATGCGGCAGGAGGCCGAACGGTTACGGGCCGAGTAGGCCAGCAGCACCGGGGCTTCGAAGCCGGGAATCAGGCGCTTGTAGCTGTTGGTCAGCGGGTTGGTGAAGGCGTTCAGCGCCTTGGCATGCTTGATGATGCCGCCGATATAGAACAGGCACAGGTCCGACAGGTCGGCATAGCCCGAACCGGCGAACAGCGGCTTGCCCGCCTTCCAGATCGACTGATGCACATGCATGCCCGAGCCGTTATCGCCATAGATGGGCTTGGGCATGAAGGTGGCCGACTTGCCATAGGCCTGGGCAACCTGGTGGATCACATACTTGTAGATCTGCATGTAGTCGCCGCACTTGGTCAGCGTGTTGAACTTGAAGCCAAGTTCATGCTGGGCGGTGGCGACTTCGTGATGGTGCTTTTCCGGCTGGATGCCCATGTCCTTCATGACTGCCAGCATTTCGCCGCGCATGTCCTGTTCGGAGTCGATCGGGGGGACCGGGAAATAGCCGCCCTTCACGGCCGGGCGATGGCCCAGATTGCCTTCCGGATATTCGGTGCCGGTGTTGTAGGCGCCTTCCTTGGAGTCGACATAGTAATAGCCCTTGTTCATCCCGACTTCGAAACGCACGTCGTCGAAGATGAAGAATTCGGCTTCCGGGCCGAAATAGGTGGTGTCGCCAACGCCCGAGGAGTTCACATAATTCTCGGCCGCCTTCGCGATCGAGCGCGGGCAGCGCGAATAGTGCTGGCCGGTCATCGGCTCCATGACGTCGCAGATCAGGATCAGCGTGGTCTGGGCGAAGAACGGATCGATGACGGCGGTCTCAAGGTCCGGCTTCAGCAGCATGTCGGACTCGTTGATGGCCTTCCAGCCCGCGATCGACGAGCCGTCGAACATGGTGCCTTCATTCAGGAAGTCCTCATCGACCATCATCAGGTCGAAGGTAACGTGCTGCCACTTGCCCTTGGGGTCGGTAAAGCGCACGTCGACGTATTTGACTTCCTTGTCCTTGATCAGTTTCAGGATGTCGGCAGCAGTCGTCTTCTTGTCGGCCATAATTCAGTCTTCCCTTCTTTGATTAGTACCGCCCCACCAGAGCGGCGTATGTGATCCGGCTTCGCCGGTGTTTTTAGATGGCGTCCGCGCCGGTCTCGCCGGTACGGATGCGGATGGCTTCCTCGACATTGAGGACGAAAATCTTGCCGTCGCCGATGCGGCCCGTCCGCGCAGCCTTCTGGATGGCTTCGATGCTGGCTTCCTGGCGGTCTTCGTTGATGACGATCTCGATCTTCACCTTGGGCAGGAAATCCACCACATATTCGGCGCCACGGTAAAGCTCGGTATGGCCCTTCTGGCGGCCAAAGCCCTTGGCCTCGGTGACGGTGATGCCCTGGACCCCGACTTCCTGCAGGGCCTCTTTCACTTCGTCGAGTTTGAACGGTTTGATGATCGCTTCGATTTTTTTCATGCTGCTCCTCCGCGCGACCGAAAGGCCGCAACGCTCGTGTTAACTGGTTAGCAGGACTTGTGCCGGTTTTTGGCTTGTAAATATGATATATGTATCAATGTCTTATCTTAAATCGCCCAAATAGCGGGCGAAAAAATAGCCCGTAAATTAGGCATTATGCCTATTTTAAGTGCAGTTATGGACGCGGGCAAAACGGGTGTTCCTTGGCCCCGCCGCCGCCTAAGGTCGGCGCCCACTCCTCAAAGTATCGCCATGCCGCCCACGCTCAATCCCGTCTTTTCCAACCTTCCCATCAGCATCTTCCAGCACATGACCGGGCTGGCGCTGCGTTATGACGCCATCAATCTGGGGCAGGGTTTTCCCGATCAGGATGGCCCGGCAGGGCTGCGCGCCGTGGCAGCGCGCGCCCTGATCGACGGACCCAATCAATATCCGCCGTCCAAGGGCTTGGCCGAATTGCGCCAGGCGGTCGCGGCGCATGCGCGCAAATTCTATGGCCTGGAATTCGATCCCGAAGACGAGGTGGTGATCACCTCTGGCGGCACCGAGGCATTGGGCGCCTGCATTTTGGCGACAGCGGTGCCGGGCGACGAGTTCGTGCTGATCGAGCCGACTTATGATTCCTACCGTCCCATCGTCGAAGCGACCGGCGCGGTGATCAAGACCGTCACGCTGGGTCCGCCCGACTGGCGGTTGACGCAAGAAGCGCTGCGCGCCGCCATCGGTCCGAAGACTCGCGCAGTGCTGATCAATTCACCGCACAATCCGGCCGGGCGCGCGTTTGGCCGTGAAGAGCTTGAGACGCTCGCCAAGGTGGTGCTGGAAACGGACGCGGTGGTTATCTGTGACGAGGTATACGAGCATCTGGTGTTCGACGGCCGCCCGCACATTCCGCTCAGCACGCTGCCGGACATGCGCGAGCGCTGCCTGCGCATCGGGTCGGCCGGCAAGATATTCTCGCTGACCGGCTGGAAGGTCGGCTGGGTGGCGGGCCCGCGCAAGCTGTTGTCGGTGGTGACCAAGGCGCACCAGTTCATCACCTTCACCACGCCGCCCGCGCTGCAGCTTGGCGTGGCACATGGCCTGACAAACGAAATGGATTTTCCGCTGGACCTGACCAAAAGACTGCAGAAGAACCGTGACATCCTCACCGCCGGGCTGACAAAGCTGGGGTTCGAGGTGCAGCCCTGCGAAGGCACCTACTTCCTCACCGCCGGCATTGCCAAGCTGACCAACGAAAAGGATTTCGCCTTCTGCGAGCGGCTGATCCGCGAAGCCGGCGTGGCGCTGATCCCGCTATCGGCCTTCTTCAAGACCGGCACGCCCGATACCTTTGTGCGCTTCGCCTTCTGCAAGCAGCAGTCGCTGATCGAACAGTCGCTGGCGCGGCTGGAAAAATATCTCGGGGCGCCGTGAGCGACGAAATCCTCACCACCGCGCAGATGGCCAAGGCCGATGCGTTCGCGGTGGCGCAGGGCACGCCGTCTTTGACCTTGATGGAAAATGCCGGGCGCGCGGTGGCCACCGCCATTGCCGCGCGCTTCAAGCCCTGCGTGGTGACGGTGCTGTGCGGTCCCGGCAACAATGGCGGCGATGGATTTGTGGTGGCGCGGTTGCTGGACGAAGAAGGCTTCACAGTCCGTCTGGCGCATGATGCCGACCCGAAGGGCGATGCCGCCGCCATGTCGGCGCGCTGGAAAGGCGCGCGGCTGGCGCTGACGCCGGCGGCGCTGGACGGCGCCAGGCTGGTGGTGGATGCGCTATTCGGCGCCGGGTTGTCCCGTCCGCTGGAAGGCACGGCGGCGCAGATGGTCGAAGCGCTGCACGATGTGCCGGTGGTGGCGATCGACATGCCCAGTGGCGTGTCAGGTGACAGCGGTGCGCCATTGGGCGGCGTCTATGTCACGGCGGCGCTCACCGTCACCTTCTTCCGCAAGAAGCCGGGGCATCTGCTGCTGCCGGGCCGCGCGCTGTGCGGCGAGATCGTGCTGGCGGATATCGGCATTCCGGGTGCGGCCGCCGACACGCAGTTGTTCGAGAATACGCCCGCGCTGTGGACCTATCCGCATCCCAAAGCTACCGGACACAAATATGACCGCGGCCATGCGGTGGCGGTGAGCGGGGGCGCCACGGCCACCGGCGCTGCCCGGCTGGCGGCGCGGGGCGCATTGCGGGTTGGAGCCGGGCTGGTGACCGTGGCGTCGCCGCCGGGCGCGCTGGCGGTGAATGCCGCCCATCTCACCGCCATCATGCTGAAGCCTTTTGAAGGCGCGGCCGGTCTGGCGGACATGCTGGACGACAAGCGGCTGAACGCGGTGGTGATCGGGCCAGGCCTGGGCGTGGGCGGAGAGACCTGTGCGCTGGTCGATGTCGCGTTGAAGAGCGGCGCGGCGGTGGTGCTGGATGCCGACGCGCTGACGTCTTACCGCGATGATCCCGAGGCGCTGTTCAACCGCCTGCATGACCGCTGCGTGCTGACGCCCCATGCCGGGGAGTTCGAGCGCCTGTTTCCCGGCCTGCTGGACGAGGCCGCTGACAAGGTCGCGGCGGTGTGCGCCGCGGCGGCCCGCGCAGGGGCGGTGGTGCTGCTCAAGGGCGGCGACACGGTGATCGCGGCCCCGGGCGGCAAAGCAACGATCAACGCCAATGCCCCGCCCACCCTGGCGACGGCCGGGGCGGGGGATGTGCTGGCCGGATTCATCGCCGGGCTATTGGCCCAAAATCTGCCGGCCTTCGAGGCTGCAGCTTGCGCGACGTGGCTGCATGGCGCCGCAGCGGATGCTTTCGGGCCGGGCCTGATCGCGGAAGACTTGCCGGAAATCCTGCCCCAAGTTCTGGATTTGCTCTAGTTCCATTCGTCTATTATAATAGACGAATGGATATGATAGTGGATAAGACCGAAGCGGGCATCGCCCAACATATCCGCCTGGAACGCGATGCTCGCAACTGGTCGCTCGCCGATCTGGCGGAGCGGTCGGGTGTCGCCAAGGCCTCCATCAGCAAGATCGAGCGGGGCGAGATGAGCCCCTCGGCCGGCCTCCTGGTCCGTCTGGCGGCCGCCTTCGACCTGACGCTGGCCGGATTGCTGCTCAAGGCCGAGGGCGAGAAGGGCCGTCTGACGCATGCCGCCGACCAGCCGGTCTGGCGCGACCCGGCCACGGGCTATCGCCGCCGCCAGATCTTCAGCCGCCCGGATCATCCGCTGGAGATGGTACAGGTCGAGCTGCCGGCAGGGGAGACGGTCTCCTTCCCCGCCTGGACCTATGCCCATGCCCGCCATGTCGTGTGGGTGCAGATGGGGGAACTGGTGCTGACCGAGGCGCGCGAGCGCCACCTGCTCCGGACCGGCGACAGTCTGGGCTTCGGCGCGCCGGCGGAAGTCACCTATGCCAATGAAAGTACGCGGTCCTGTCATTATGTCGTGGCGCTGGCGCGGAGCTAATGGATGGAAATCCTCTCCGTTGCCGCGCCCACAGATGATGTCCGCCAGCTCATTGGCGAGCTGGATGCCGAACTGGGAGGGCTGTACGCCCCCGAACAGCGGCACGGTCTGGCGCTGGATGCGATCTTCCAGCCGCACATCCGCTTCTTCATCGCGGTCAGGGATGGCAAACCGCTGGGTTGTGGCGGCGTGGCGCTGTTTTCGGATTTTGCGGAAATAAAGCGGATGTATGTGCGAGCGCATGCGCGCAGAACGGGTGTGGCCGATGCCGTGATGACCCGGTTGATCGTGGAGGCGCGCCGGCAGGGCATACGATCTTGCGGCTGGAGGCAGGCACACAGTCGCACGCCGCGATCAGCTTTTACCGGCGCAGCGGCTTTCGCGAGTGCGCGGCTTTCGGGGCATATGCCGCCCTGCTGCCGAACCAGATATCAGCCAGCTACTTCATGGAAAGGGCTGTGTGATGGTGCTGGTCATTCGTCCGGTCACGCAGATGGACCTTCCGGAGCTCACCGACATCTACAATCACTATGTCCGTGAAACGACCGTTACCTTCGACGTTCAGCCGTTCACGGTTGAGCAGCGCAAGGCGTGGCTGGACGGGTTCGCGGCGAGGGGGCGCTACCGCTGCCTGGTGGCGCAGAAAAGCGGCGCGGTCATCGGTTGGGCCAGTTCGCATCCCTATAACGAGCGCGCCGCCTATGAGGCGACGGTATCGACCAGCGTCTATCTGGCGCCCGGCATGACCGGGCAGGGGATCGGGCGGCAGCTTTACGCCACCCTGTTGGGCGCTCTGGAAAAGGAAGATGTTCACCGCGCCATCGGCCGCATCACGGCGCCCAACGAAGCTTCCGTCGCGCTGCACCGGGCACTGGGGTTTGCGCCCGCCGGGCTCTACCCGCAGGTGGGGCGCAAATTCGGGCGGTTTTGGGACGTCGCCACCTATCTCAAAGCGATGCCCGGTTCGCCCTAGCAACCCCCCAAATCCCCTGCTATAGGGGCCGGCTTCGGGGCCTTTCGGGCCAAAAACGCGGACATGGCGGAACTGGTAGACGCGCTGGATTTAGGTTCCAGTGACGAAAGTCGTGGGGGTTCAAGTCCCTCTGCCCGCACCAGTCCCCAAAAGAGATGAATAGGACGTTCGAAATGCAGATCGACGAGACGGTTTCCCAGGACTTGCACAAGCAGTTCACGGTCACCGTGCCGGCCAGCGAGCTGGACAGCCGCGTCAATGCCCGGCTCGAGGAAATGAAGCCCCGCGTCAACCTCAAGGGTTTCCGTCCCGGCAAGGCGCCCGTCTCCTTCCTCAAGAAGCAGTTCGGCAAGTCGATCATGGGCGAAGTGGTGGAAGCCGCCGTCAATGAAGCCAGCCAGAAGGCCATCGCCGACAACAAGCTTAAGCCCGCCCTGCAGCCGCGCGTCGAGCCGGTCGGCAGCGTGGAAGACGTGGTCGATGGCAAGTCCGACCTCACCTTCAAGGTGATCGTCGACCTGATGCCGGAATTCGAAACCTCCGATCCGGCCAAGCTGACGGTGGAGCGCATCACCGCCGACGTCGCCGATGCCGACGTGAACGAAGCGCTGGACCGCCTGGCCAAGAACGTCCGCAACTACAAGACCAAGGACGGCGCTGCCGCCAAGGATGACGTGGTGGTGATAGATTATGAAGGCAGCGTCGACGGCGTGCCTTTCGATGGCGGCAAGGGCACCGATTTCAACCTTACCCTGGGTACCGGCACGTTCATTCCGGGCTTCGAAGACCAGTTGATCGGCGCCACCGCCGCTGAGAGCCGCGACGTGAAGGTCACATTCCCGGCCGAATACCATGCCCCCGAAATGGCGGGCAAAGACGCCATCTTCGCGGTGACCGTCAAGGAAGTGAAAATTCCGGAAGACGCCGCGATCGACGACGAGCTCGCCAAGAAGCTGGGCCTGGACGATCTGGCCTCGCTGAAGGACCGCGTGCGCGAACAGCTCACCAGCGATTTCAAGGCCGCCGGCCGCCTGCACCTGAAACGCCGTGTGCTGGATGCGCTGGACAACGCCCATGACTTCCCGCTGCCGCCCGCCATGGTGGAACACGAGTTCGCCAACATCTGGGCCCAGGTTGAGGAAGAACTGAAGCGCGAAGGCAAGACGGCGGCCGACGAAGGCAAGACCGAAGACGAACTGAAGGCCGAATACCGCAAGATCGCCGAGCGCCGCGTGCGCCTGGGTCTGGTGCTGGGCAAGCTGGGCGAGCAGAACGGCATCACCGTTGCCGGTGACGAAGTGCAGCGCGCCATCATGGCCCGCGCCCGCCAGTTCCCCGGCCAGGAGCAGCAGGTGTTCCAGTTCTACGCCAACAATCCGCAGGCCCAGGCCGAGATCCGCGCCCCCTTGTTCGAAGACAAGGTCGTGGACTTCATCGCCGAACTGGCCACGATCAACGAGCGCAAGGTGGACAAGGAAGCCCTGTTCGCCGACCCGGAAGACGAGCCCGCCAAGGCCTAAGGCGGTCCGGCTCGTAATTCGCCAAAGCAACGCTATATTAAGCGTGGCCGGATGATTTTCCGGCTACTGTCCGCTGACGAATCGCAAAGGCCCGCTGATGTCCAACCCGACCGAATATTACAACAACACGTTGGTCCCGATGGTGGTCGAACAGACCGCCCGCGGCGAGCGCGCCTATGACATCTATTCGCGTCTGCTCAAGGAGCGGCTGATCTTCATAACCGGTCCGATCGAGGATTACGGCGCCAGCCTTCTGACCGCCCAGCTTCTGTTTCTTGAGGCCGAAAACCCCAAGAAGGAAATTCACATGTACATCAACTCGCCGGGCGGGTTGGTGACGGCGGGCATGGCGATCTACGACACGATGCAGTACATTCGCCCCGCCATTCATACCTATTGCATCGGCCAGGCAGCCTCGATGGGTTCGTTGCTGCTGTGCGCCGGCGTGAAGGGCCAGCGCTATGTCCTGCCGAATGCCCGGGTGATGGTGCATCAGCCTTCGGCGTCCTTCTATGGCCAGGCGGCGGACATCGCACGCCACGCCCAGGAGATCGTCAAGCTCAAGAAGCGGCTGAACGAGATTTACGCCAAGCATACCGGCCAGACGGTCGAAGCCATTGAAAAGCTGCTGGACCGCGACACCTATATGACGGGCGAAGAGGCCAAGGCTTCCGGCCTGATCGACCAGGTGATGGAGCGCCGTCCGGAGACCGAGTCCCCAACCCCATAGGGAAATCCGGCTAAAGTTCCGGGATTGCACGGAGATTCGGCGTCCGGCCGGATTAAACAAATCTTGATCCCATCGGCCCTAGCATGGTCGAATGTTGGGACCGGGGTGCTTCGAGGTTCCCCGCATTGTGCAAAGCAGCACGGGCCGGTTAGGCTGACGGTTGCGCCGACCCCGAGCAAGGGCGGCAAATAGGGTCGAAAGGGCCCGGTGGAAGACGATGAGCAAGGCTAGCGGCGGCGAGTCCAAGAACACGCTCTACTGTTCCTTCTGCGGCAAGAGCCAGCATGAGGTGCGCAAGCTCATTGCGGGCCCGACCGTGTTCATCTGCGATGAATGCGTCGAGCTCTGCATGGAAATCATTCGGGAGGAGAACAAGACCTCCTTCATGAAGTCCAAGGAAGGCGTGCCCACGCCCCAGGAAATCTTCAAGGTGCTGGACGATTATGTCGTCGGCCAGGCGCACGCCAAGAAGGTGCTGTCGGTCGCCGTCCACAACCACTACAAGCGCATCAATTCGTCCGGCAAGAATGGCGACGTCGAGCTGGCCAAGTCCAACATCATGCTGATCGGCCCGACCGGCTGCGGCAAGACGCTGCTGGCCCAGACGCTGGCCCGCATCCTGGACGTGCCGTTCACCATGGCCGACGCCACCACCCTGACCGAAGCGGGTTACGTGGGCGAAGACGTCGAGAACATCATCCTCAAGCTGCTGCAGGCTGCCGACTACAATGTCGAACGCGCCCAGCGCGGCATCGTCTATATCGACGAAGTCGACAAGATCAGCCGCAAGTCCGACAATCCGTCCATTACCCGCGACGTGTCGGGCGAAGGCGTGCAGCAGGCCCTGCTGAAGATCATGGAAGGCACAGTTGCTTCCGTGCCGCCCCAGGGTGGCCGCAAGCATCCGCAGCAGGAATTCCTGCAGGTGGACACGACCAACATCCTCTTCATCTGCGGCGGCGCGTTTGCCGGCCTGGACAAGATTATCGCCCAGCGCACCCAGGGCTCGTCCATGGGCTTCGGCTCCAACCCCAAGGGCCCGGACGAACGCGGCACCGGCGAGTTGCTGCGCGAAGTTGAACCGGAAGACATGCTGAAGTTCGGCCTGATCCCGGAATTCATCGGCCGTCTGCCCGTGCTCGCCACCCTGGGCGACCTGCAGGAACAGGCGCTGATCGAAATCCTGACCCGTCCGAAGAACGCGCTGGCCAAGCAGTATATGCGCATGTTCGAGATGGAAGGCGTCAAGCTGCGCTTCCAGGAAGAAGCGCTGCACGCGATCTCCAAGCGCGCCATTCAGCGCAAGACCGGCGCGCGCGGCCTGCGTTCGATTCTCGAAGGCCTGTTGCTGGAAACGATGTTCGAGCTGCCGACGCTTCAGGGCGTGCAGGAAGTCGTCATCACCGCCGACGTGGTGGAGGGCAAGGCGCGTCCGCTCTACACCTATTCGGACAAGGCCGAGACGCAGAAGACCGCTTCCTGACGCGGTCTTTCGCTCGCCGGGTTCGTCACTCGTCGCTCATGGGCTAATAGCCCACGTCGCTCCTCGCTCCTGCCCGGACGAACGAAATCCCTGCGTCACGCCATCGTCAGCAATCCTGACCAGAACTGCGTGCCGCCGGATGTATCGACATCCAGCTTGCGCAGAAATGTGAGCTTGCCATCGCGGCCGATGCGGTAGGCGGACAGGCCCGCGCTGACGGAGCGCACATTGGCGCCATCGCGCACCAGCATGGCGGTCTGGCTGGCGGCGATCAGATGCTTGCCGTCAGGCGTGATCACGAAGGTGCGCGTTTCATAGCCGTGGGTATCAATATTCTGGATGCGGGTCGGCTCGCCGGTGGCGGGATTGATCCGCCAAACCACGATGTTGTTCTCGCCGCCATTGGAAACGCGCTGGCCGTTATGATCCACCGTGCCCGAGCCGCGATTGGTCTGGTAGACGAAGCGGCCATTCGGATGGACATGGATCGGGCCTGCGCCCTGGCCGGGATATTTCGACTTGGCATCCGGATCGACCAGGGCGTTCTTGATGAACAGCGGCTCGGCGCTCAGTCGGCCAGCCGCTTCCAGGCGATAAACGCCGATGGCATTCTGCCGCTCGATCGAGACGAAGCAGTATTGTTTGCTGAAATCGACATGCCGGGCGCCAAAGCCCAGCCCGTTGCCGCCGGGCGCCAGCGTTTGCAGGTTGGAGAGCTTGCCATCGTCGAAGCCCAGCACGTTCAGCGCGCCGGGATCTTCCGCTTGCCCCGGTCGTGCGTCGTTGCCGCGCGCCACCAGCACCACGCTGCGGCCCGACGGCGTGAAGCGCGCCTGGTGCGCGAAGACGCCCAGCGTCAGAGGCCCCTGCGTGATTTCTTCGCCGATGCTGCCATCGCCGTTGATGCGGTGAACGCTGATGGCGGAGGGGATGTTGTAGGAGGTGACCAGGAAGCGGCAGCGCGCATCGACGGTGATGTGCACGGGGCGCTGGCACAGTTTCACCGGCGCGCCCGACGGCGTCAGCGCGCCGCCGCCGCCGACATGGAACGCCTGCACACAGTGATCGTCCTTGCCTGCCTGGTTGCTGCTGGCCGCCACATACAGAAACCCGAAACCTGCCGGATCAGGCCAGGCATACTGCACATTCGCCGGCAGCTTCACGCTGCCCATGCGCCTCAGCTCGGCGCTGTCTTCATCCAGCCCATACCAGAACAGCTCCGGCCCGACGCTGGCGTAAAAGGGCAGGGTGCCGCCCGCCGCATGGGCCGGCGTCGCCATGGTGGCGCCCAGCAGGGCGGTGAACATGCGGCGGTCGAGCATCGGGTTCCCTCATTTACGGTTTTCAAAACGATAGCCATGACGGCCGTCCGCGGGCAAATCCGCGCGTGGGTGTGGAAAAATCCCGGTTTGGAGCGGGTTTTTGTGCGGAACCTGGAACTTGCCCCTGTTAAGCCCTTACGCCGCCTTGAAACCCCCCATTAGGGGGGCCACTTTACGATATCCGGAGTCGGCCATTGGGCGGCTCCCTAGCAGAGCTTGCCCAGACGCGTTTGACGGGAAGCTGTATTGGCCGGGAATTGATCCGGCAGGAGTACCATCATGGCGGATGACGCCACCAAGAAAGTCGAAACCAAGGACCCCAACTCCGCGCCGGTCCTGCCGCTGCGCGACATCGTGGTCTTTCCGCACATGATCGTTCCTTTGTTCGTGGGCCGCGAGAAATCCGTCCGCGCCCTCGAGGAAGTGATGAATGACGAGAAGCAGATCCTGCTTCTGACCCAGAAGAACGCGGCGGAGGATGATCCCACCGCCGAGGGCCTGCACACGATCGGCACGATGGCCACCGTGTTGCAGCTGCTGAAGCTGCCCGACCAGACCGTTCGCGTGCTGGTCGAAGGAAAGGGCCGCGCTCGCGTCACCGGCTTTTCGCCGCGCAGTGATTTTTTCCAGGCCACTGTCGAAAAGATTGAGGAGGAACCTGCCGCGGTTCAGGAATCCGAAGCGCTGATGCGCACGGTGAAGTCCAACTTCGAGCAGTACATCAAGCTCAACAAGAAAATTCCGTCCGAAACCCTGGCCGCCGTGGCGCAGATCGACGACGCCGCCAAGTTGGCCGATACGGTTGCGTCGCATTTGTCGGTCAAGATCGGCGAGCGCCAGGCCTTGCTGGAAACCTTCGGCACCACCGAACGGCTGGAAAAAATCCTGTCGCTGATCGAAGCGGAAATCGGCGTGCTGCAGGTCGAGCGCAAGATCCGTTCGCGCGTGAAGCGCCAGATGGAAAAGACCCAGCGCGAATATTACCTGAACGAGCAGTTGAAGGCGATCCAGAAGGAACTCGGCGAAGGCGAAGAAGGCCGCGACGAGATGAACGAGCTGGAAGACCGCATCCGCAAGGCCAAGCTGTCCAAGGAAGCGCGCGAAAAGGCGCAGGCCGAGGTCAAGAAGCTGCGCTCCATGTCGCCCATGTCGGCGGAAGCCACGGTGGTGCGCAATTATCTCGATTGGCTGCTCAGCTTGCCGTGGGGCAAGAAGAGCAAGGTCAAGCGCGACATCGTCGCCGCCGAACTTGTGCTGAACGACGACCATTTCGGCCTGGAAAAGGTCAAGGAGCGCATCCTTGAGTATCTCGCCGTGCAGCAGCGCGTCGGCAAGCTCAAGGGCCCGATCCTGTGCCTCGTCGGTCCGCCCGGCGTCGGCAAGACCTCGCTCGCACGCTCGATCGCCAAGGCAACGGGGCGCGAATATGTCCGCATGAGCCTGGGCGGCATGCGCGATGAAGCCGAAGTGCGCGGCCATCGCCGCACCTATATCGGCTCCATGCCCGGCAAGGTCATCCAGTCCATGAAGAAGGCCAAGAGCAACAATCCGCTCTTCCTGCTGGACGAGATCGACAAGCTGGGCGCGGATTATCGCGGCGATCCGTCATCGGCGTTGCTGGAGGTTCTGGATCCCGAGCAGAACGCGACCTTCAACGACCACTATCTGGAGGTCGATTTCGATCTTTCGGACGTGATGTTCGTCACCACCGCCAACAGCCTGAACATGCCGCAGCCGCTGATGGACCGCATGGAGATCATCCGCATCCCCGGCTACACCGAGGATGAGAAGATCCAGATCGCTCGCCGCCACCTGATCCCCAAGCAGATGAAGGCGCATGGGCTGAAGGATGACGAATGGAAGATCACGGATGACGGCGTCCGCGACTTGATCCGCTACTACAGCCGCGAGGCGGGCGTGCGCAATCTCGAGCGCGAGATCGCCAACCTCACGCGCAAGGCGGTGAAGGAAATCCTGTCAAAGAAGACCAAGTCGCTGGAAATCACGGCGGACAATCTGGGCACCTATGCCGGCGTGCGTCGTCATCGCTTCGGCGAGATGGAAGGCGAAGACCAGGTCGGTGTCGTTACCGGGCTGGCCTGGACCGAAGTCGGCGGCGAAACGCTGACCATCGAGTCCGTCATGCTGCCGGGCAAGGGTCGCTTCCAGGCCACCGGCAAGCTGGGCGACGTGATGAAGGAGTCGATCGACGCGGCGCGTTCCTATGTGCGCTCGAAGGCGACCAGCTTCGGCATCAAGCCGCCGCTGTTCGACAAGGTCGATATCCACGTCCATGTTCCCGAAGGCGCCACGCCCAAGGACGGCCCCAGCGCCGGCCTGGCCATGGCGACGTCGATCATCTCGGTGATCACGGGCATCCCGATTCGCCGCGATGTGGCGATGACCGGCGAAGTGACCTTGCGTGGCCGCGCCCTGCCGATTGGTGGCCTGAAGGAGAAGCTGCTTGCTGCCCTGAGGGCGGGGATCACCACGGTGATCATCCCCAAGGACAATGAGAAGGATCTGGCCGACGTGCCCGACAATGTGAAGACCGGGCTGACCATCGTGCCCGTGTCCACCATGGGCGAGGTGCTTGCGGTGGCGCTGGTGCGCCAGCCCGAGGCCATCGACTGGGTTGAGCCCGAAGTGACGGCAGCCTTGCCGATCGCCGATGGGGAAGACCCCGTGGTCACCCACTGACAATCGGATGAATTGGGCCCGGAACGCAGGTTCCGGGCCTTTTTCTTTCGACTTTGGATGGACGTGGGGCGCGTTTGGGCCCCCGGGGCAAGGCAAAAATCCTCAGATTCTGCGACTTTTCAGCTTTACGGGGTGCAAGTACCCCCCCTAGAGTCCTCGCCAATGGGAGAGAATCGCCGAGGGCATAAGCCGGAGCGACAGAAAAGGAGCCATCCGTGAACAAGAACGACCTGATCCAGAAGCTTTCGGACACTACCGGCTTGGCCAAGAACGATGCCGCCAAGGCGGTGGATGGCGTGTTCGACCTGATCGCCGCCTCGCTGAAAGCCGGCGACGAAGTGCGCCTGACCGGCTTTGGCGTTTTCGTGGTCGCCACCCGCGCCGGCGGCAAGGGCCGCAACCCGCAGACGGGCGAAGAAATCACCATCAAGCCGTCCAAGCAGCCGCGCTTCCGCGCCGGCAAGCAGCTCAAGGACTCCTTGAACTGACCTCGCGTTAGCGAGGTCATCCCTGGCGAGCGGGTCCATAGCGACAGCGTATGGACGCCGCCAGGGAAGGGGATCTAGACAAATGCCGCGTAGGCCGATGGTCCACGCGGCATTGTTTTTTGCCTATACTGAATATACGGGCGGTTAGCTCAGCGGTAGAGCGTATCGTTTACACCGATAGGGTCGGCGGTTCGATCCCGTCACCGCCCACCATGTTCCGGCTTGAGGATATCGCGTGCGCATCGCAGCCCTGATTTTGCTCAGTCTTGTGGTGGCCGGATGCGGCGGCCGCGAGGCGCCGCCGCCCTGGATGCGTCCGGCGGAAAAGCCGCGCGACGAGAATTTCCGCGGTGGCCCATCGGCGATGCTGCTGAAATACGACGCCAACAAGGACGGCACGGTTACGCGGGACGAACTGATCGCCGGCCTGAAGGCCGAGTTCGCGGCCCATGATCTCACGCGCAAGGGCTGTCTGGATGGCGATCAGGCTGCCGACATCAATCAGGGCCGCGTTGACAACGACCAGTCAACCGCCACGCCGTTGATGGACTGGAACCAGGACGGCTGCATCAACTACACCGAGTTCACTGCCGCGCCCTATTCGCTGTTCGACCAGTTGGACCGCAACCGCGACGGCCGTCTGACACCGCTGGAACGGGGCATTCGCCCGGCCAAGCCGGGGGAGGGCGAGCCAGACCCCGCGCCGGCGCCGCCGGCCGCCCAATAGCGCTGCGATTTGCTTGACTTGGCGGGGGGGCTCCCCTACATCGGCCCCCTTCGCGTTGCCCCGTACGGGGCCGCCGCGGGGGCGTAGCTCAGTTGGTTAGAGTGTCGGCCTGTCACGCCGAAGGTCGCGGGTTCGAGCCCCGTCGCTCCCGCCATTTTCTTCCAGAAAATGGCCAATTTCTAAGAACGGTTCGCAACAACGCGGACTGTTTCCACTGCCTTCTTTCCTGCGCTCAAAAGTGGCGAATTTTCCTGTTTTTCTGCGGCGAATCTTCCGTTAAACCCCGGCTTGGCGCGACGCAGTATTGCACCGCGAAATAGCACTGGTCCGGCCCGTCGGGGGCGTCTTGTACGCTGGGGCACGGACCACGGGGTTTGTGTATGGAAGCTTTGCTGCTGGAATACCTGCCGATCCTGATTTTCATCGGGCTGGCGGCCGTTCTGGGCGGCGCGCTGATCGTGATCCCGCTGATCGTGGCGCCCTCCAAGCCGGACCCGGAAAAGCTTTCGGCTTACGAATGCGGTTTCCCCGCCTTTGGCGACGCGCGCATGAAGTTCGACGTGCGCTTCTATTTGGTCGCCATCCTGTTCATCATTTTCGACCTGGAAGTGGCGTTCCTGTTTCCCTGGGCCATCACCCTGACCGGGCTGGAAGGCGGCAACGCTGTCTTCGCCTTCTGGTCGATGATGGCGTTCCTGGGCGTGCTGACTGTCGGCTTCATCTATGAATGGAAGAAGGGCGCCCTGGAATGGGAGTGATCCTGAACCCCAATGGAACTGCCGCGCGCGCCGGTGTTGAAGGCGGCGCCGCGTCCATCACCGACAACGATCCCTATTTCAAGGCGCTGCAGGCCGAGATGGCCGACAAGGGCTTTTTGCTCACCAGCTCCGAAGCGCTGGTGAACTGGGCGCGTACCGGCTCGCTGATGTGGATGACGTTTGGTCTGGCCTGCTGCGCGGTCGAGATGATGCAGGCCTCGATGCCGCGTTACGACCTCGAGCGTTTCGGCATCGCGCCGCGCGCCAGCCCTCGCCAGAGCGACGTGATGATCGTCGCCGGCACCCTGACCAACAAGATGGCGCCCGCCTTGCGCAAGGTCTACGACCAGATGCCCGAGCCGCGCTATGTCATCAGCATGGGAAGCTGCGCCAATGGCGGCGGCTATTACCATTACAGCTATGCCGTGGTGCGCGGCTGCGACCGCATCGTGCCGGTGGACATTTATGTGCCGGGCTGTCCGCCCACCGCCGAAGCGCTGGTTTACGGCATTCTGCTGCTGCAGCGGAAAATCCGCCGCACCGGCACCATCGAGCGCTGATCATGACCGATCTGGCGCAAACGGGCGAGAATATCAAAGCGGCACTGGGCGGCGCGGTCACCAGCGTGACGGTCGCGCGCGGCGAGCTGACGCTGGACGTGAATGCGGCCGACATCCTCAAGGTGATGGCGCATCTGCACACGGATGGCGACTTCAAGATTCTGGTCGATCTGTGCGGCAATGACTGGCCGCAACGCGCCAGGCGTTTCGACATCGTCTATCACCTGCTGTCGCTGACCAGAAACGAGCGCATCCGCGTCAAGGCGCAGGTCGGGGAGGGCGAAAGCATCTCGTCGATCATCGGCGTCTATCCGGCGGCCGGCTGGTTCGAGCGCGAAGCCTTCGACATGTACGGCGTGCCGTTCACCGACCATCCCGACATGCGCCGCATCCTCACGGACTATGGTTTTTCCGGCTATCCGCTGCGCAAGGACTTCCCTCTCACCGGCTATGTCGAGCTGCGGTATGACGATGAGCTCAAGCGCGTGGTCTACCAGCCGGTGCAGCTTGTGCAGGAATTCCGCGACTTCGATTTCATGAGCCCCTGGGAAGGCGCGCCGCATATTCTGCCGGGCGATGAAAAGGCCGCCATGGCGCCCAATGCCACGTCGGGCGATCCGGGGAAGAAGCCATGACAAGCGTTACCTTGGACGCCAAGCAGGGCCACGTTTCCGACGATCCGCAACTGACGATCAATTTCGGTCCGCAGCACCCGGCCGCGCACGGCGTGCTGCGCCTGATCCTCGATCTGGACGGCGAAATCGTCACCCGCGTCGATCCGCATATCGGCCTGCTGCATCGCGGCACCGAAAAGCTGATCGAGCACAAGACCTATCTGCAGGCGATCCCCTATTTCGACCGGCTCGATTATGTCGCGCCGATGAACCAGGAACATGCCTTCTGCCTGGCGATCGAAAAGCTGATCGGCATGGAAGTGCCCAAGCGCGGCCAGTATATCCGCGTGCTGTTCTCCGAAATCGGCCGCCTGCTGAACCATCTTCTCAATGTCACCACCCAGGCGATGGACGTTGGCGCGCTGACCCCGCCGCTGTGGGGCTTTGAAGAGCGCGAAAAGCTGATGGTGTTCTACGAGCGCATTTCCGGCTCGCGCATGCATGCCGCCTATTTCCGCGCCGGTGGCGTGCATCAGGACATGCCGCCGGGCCTGGCCGAAGACATTCTGAAGTTTTGCGATCACTTCGTCACGGTGCTGGACGACATCGAAGGCCTGCTGACCGAGAACCGCATCTTCAAGCAGCGCAACGTCGATATCGGCGTCGTCACCCGTGCCGAAGCCGAGATGTGGGGCATGTCGGGCGTGATGCTGCGTTCAACAGGCGTGAAGTGGGATCTGCGCCGTTCGCAGCCTTACGAGTGCTACAACGAACTGGATTTCAAAATCCCGATCGGCAAGAACGGCGACAATTACGACCGCTATGTGATGCGCATGGAGGAAATGCGCGAATCCACCAAGATCATGCGCCAGTGCATCGAGAAAATGCCGGCCGGTCCCGTGGTGTCGACCGACAGCAAGGTGGTTCCGCCCCGCCGCGGCGAAATGAAGACCTCGATGGAAGCCTTGATCCATCACTTCAAGCTCTACACCGAAGGTTTTCATGTGCCGGCGGGAGAAGCCTATGCCGCCGTGGAAGCGCCCAAGGGCGAATTCGGCGTCTATCTGGTGGCTGATGGCACCAACAAGCCGTACCGCTGCAAGATCCGTGCGCCCAGCTTCGTGCACCTGCAGGCGATGGATTACATGTGCAAGGGCCACATGCTGGCCGACGTTTCGGCGATTCTGGGCAGCCTCGATATCGTGTTTGGTGAGGTGGACCGGTGAGCAACGTCGATATCGCAAGCGCGCAGCTCGAGGCCTACAACGCGCAGGATCTGGAGAAATACGTCACGTATTTCACGCAAGACTGCATCGTATCGGGCCTGAACGGCACGCCAACCGAAACCAGCCGCGAGGCCATCAAGGCGCGGTACGCCAAGGCCTTCGCGCAGTTCCCGCAGAACAAGGCCAAGCTGCTGAGCCGTATCGCTGTGGGCAACACCGTGGTGGATCACGAGCTGGTGATCCGCGCGCCCGGCGGTGAGCAGTTCGAGATCATCGCCATCTACACCTTCCGCGACGGGCTGATCGCCCGCGTCGATTTCGCAAAGTAAAACCATGTCGCTTCGCCGCCTCGCACCGCCGGATGTCCAGCCCGCAAGTTTCGCGTTCAACGCGGAAAATGCGGCGTGGGCTGAGGCGACCATCGCGAAATATCCGCAAGGCAGGCAGGCCAGCGCGGTGATCTCGCTCTTGTGGCGCGGGCAGGAACAGGAAGGCTGGGTTTCGCACCCGATGGTCGAGAGCATCGCCAAGATGCTGAACATGCCTTTCATTCGCGTGCTGGAAGTGGCGACCTTCTACACCATGTTCAATCTGGAGCCGGTCGGCACCTATCTGGTGCAGGTCTGCACCACGACGCCCTGCTGGCTGCGCGGGTCTGATGCCGTGGTGGATGCCTGCAAGAAGCACATTCATCCCCATCCGCACACCGTCTCCGACGATGGCAAGTTCAGCTGGATGGAAGTGGAATGTCTGGGCGCCTGCGTGAATGCGCCGATGCTGCAGATTCACAGCGACTTCTACGAAGACATTGACGGGCCCATTACGGAAAAGCTGATTGCCGATCTGCGCGCTGGCAAATCGGTCAAGCCGGGCCCGCAGAATGCCCGCCGCTCCTCCGAACCCGAAGGCGGCGCCACCAGCCTCACAGACGCCTCGCTCTATGACGGTTCGATGATCGGCAAGTACAAGGTCGCGCCTCCGGCTCCGCCGCAGCCCGCCGTTACCGATGCCGACGCCAAGGCGCCCACCAAGGCCGCGTCCGACCGTGAATCGCCCAAGCAGAAACCGCCGGGAGCCGCCACCTGATGCTCGCCGACAAGGATCGCATTTTCACCAACCTCTACGGCCTGCAGGACCCCGGTCTTGAAGCCGCGAAAAAGCGCGGCCAGTGGGACAATACCAAGTCCATCCTCGCGCTGGGCCCAGACGGCATTATCGACATCATGAAGAAGTCCGGCCTGCGCGGCCGCGGTGGCGCTGGTTTCCCGACCGGCTTGAAGTGGTCCTTCATGCCCAAGGAAGTGAAAGAGCGCCCGCACTATCTGGTCGTCAACGCCGACGAGTCCGAGCCTGGCACCTGCAAGGATCGCGACATCATGCGTCACGATCCGCACACGCTGGTCGAAGGTTGCCTGGTCGCCAGTTTCGCGATGCGCGCGCATGCCTGTTACATCTATGTGCGCGGCGAATTCATCCGCGAGCGCGAGGCGCTGCAGCGCGCGGTCGATGAGGCCTATGCTGCCAAGCTCATCGGGAAGAACAACATCCATGGCTGGGATTTCGACCTCTATGTCCATCACGGGGCGGGGGCCTATATTTGCGGCGAGGAAACCGCGCTGCTCGAAAGCCTGGAAGGCAAAAAGGGCCAGCCGCGCCTGAAGCCGCCGTTCCCGGCCAATGTCGGCCTGTACGGCTGCCCCACCACCGTCAACAATGTCGAGAGCATCGCTGTCGCCCCCACGATTTTGCGTCGCGGCGCGGAATGGTTTGCCGGCATCGGCCGCCCGAACAACACCGGCACCAAGGTGTTCTGCATCTCAGGCCATGTGAACAAGCCCTGCAATGTCGAAGAAGAAATGGGCATTCCGCTGCGCGAGCTGATCGAGCGTCATGCCGGTGGCGTGCGCGGCGGCTGGGACAATCTGCTGGCGGTGATTCCGGGCGGCGCCTCGGTGCCGTTGATGCCAAAATCGACCTGCGACGACATCCTGATGGATTTCGACAGCCTGAAGGCGGTGCAGACCGGCCTGGGCACGGCGGCTGTGATCGTGATGGACAAGTCCACTGACGTGATCAAGGCGATCCAGCGGCTTGCCTATTTCTACAAGCATGAAAGCTGCGGCCAGTGCACGCCGTGCCGCGAAGGCACGGGGTGGATGTGGCGCGTGATGACCCGCATGGTGAAGGGCGACGCGAAAGTGTCCGAGATCGACCTGCTGCACGAAGTCAGCAAGGAAATCGAAGGCCACACCATCTGCGCGCTGGGCGACGCGGCGGCCTGGCCGATCCAGGGCCTGATCCGGCATTTCCGTCCGGAGATCGAAGCGCGCATTGCCGCTTTTTCCAAAATGGCGGCGGAGTAAGCCATGGCCACGCGCAAGCTGATCGTTGACGGCAAGGATGTCGAAGCGGAAGAAACGCTGACCCTGCTGCAGGCCTGCGAACAGGCCGGCGCGGAAATTCCGCGCTTCTGTTTCCATGAGCGCCTATCGGTCGCCGGCAATTGCCGCATGTGCCTGGTGGAATGGGTGGGCGCGCCCAAGCCGCAGGCAAGCTGCGCGCTGCAGGTCAAGGACATCTTCCCGAACAAGGACGGCACGCCGGCCAAGATCAACACGACCTCGCCCTACGCGCGCAAGGCGCGCGAAGGGGTGATGGAATTTCTGCTGATCAACCATCCGCTGGATTGCCCGATCTGCGATCAGGGCGGCGAGTGCGACCTGCAGGACCAGGCCATGGGCTATGGCCGCGCCGCGTTCCATCGGTTCAACGAGAACAAGCGCGCCGTCGAAGACAAGTATATGGGCCCGCTGGTCAAGACGATCATGACCCGCTGCATCCAGTGCACCCGCTGCGTGCGCTTCGCCACCGAAGTGGCTGGCGTGCCCGACCTGGGCGCAACCGGTCGCGGCGAAGACATGGAAATCACCACCTATCTGGAAAAGGCGTTCGCGTCGGAGCTTTCGGGCAACGTGGTCGATCTGTGCCCGGTCGGCGCGCTGACGTCCAAGCCCTATGCCTTCAATGCCCGCCCCTGGGAGTTGCGCAAGACCGAAAGCGTGGACGTGATGGACGCGCAGGGCTGCAACATTCGCGTCGACACGCGCGGGCCGCAGGTGATGCGCGTGCTGCCGCGCCTGAACGAAGAGATCAACGAGGAATGGATTTCCGACAAGGCGCGTCACGCCTGTGACGGGCTATCGCGTCAGCGTCTCGACCGGCCCTATGTGCGCGTCGGCGGCAAGCTGAAGCCCGCGACCTGGGGCGAGGCTTTCGCTGCCATCGCCGCCAAGGTGAAGGGCACGTCGCCGGACCGCATGGCGGCCATCGTCGGCGACCTGGCCGCCGCCGAAGAAATCAAGGCGCTGAAGGATCTGATGGGCGCCTTGCGCGTCGCCAACATTGATTGCCGCCAGGACGGCGCCAAGATCAAGGCCGGCCCGCGCCAGAGCTATCTGTTCAATTCGACCATTGCCGGCGTGGAAGCCGCCGACGCCATTCTGCTGGTGGGCGCCAATCCGCGCTGGGACGCGCCGGTGCTGAATGCGCGCATTCGCAAGGCCTGGCTGGCGAGCGGCCTGACGGTTGCCAATATTGGTCCAGCAGTGGACCTGACCTACCCGGCGCAGCAGCTCGGCACTGACATTGCGGTGCTGGAACAGATCGCGGCCGGCAGCCATGACTTCGCCAAGGTGCTGGCCGACGCCAAGCGCCCGATGATCGTTCTTGGTTCGGGCGTGCTGACCCGCAAGGACGGCGCGGCGATCCTCAAGCTCGCCGCCAAGATTGCCGGCGACAGCGGCATGATCGGCCCGGCGGGTTCGGCGGCCGACGGCGGCTGGAACGGTTTCAACATCCTGCACACGGCGGCGAGCCGCGTTGCGGCGCTGGACCTGGGCTTTGTGCCGGGCGCGAACGGCCGCGACGTGGCAGGCATCGTCGACGGCGCGCAGAAGGGCGAGATCGACTTTATCTATCTGCTGGGCGCCGACGAATTCGACGTCGCCCATCTGGGCCGCGCCTTCGTGGTCTATCAGGGCAGCCATGGCGATGCCGGCGCCCATCATGCCGACGTGATCCTGCCGGGCGCCGCCTATACCGAGAAGGACGGCCTGTATGTGAATTTCGAGGGCAGGGTGCAGCGCGGCCGCCGCGCCACCTTCCCGCCGGGCGAGGCCAAGGAAGACTGGGCCATCCTGCGCGCGCTGTCGGAGGTTCTGGGCGTCAAGCTGCCTTATGACGACCGCGCCGCGCTCATTGCCGCCATCGAAAAGGATGCACCGCACTTCGCCGTGCTGAACGATGCGCCGGTTCATGCCGACACGTCCGCCGCGACCTGGGGCGGCATCGGCGAAAGCGGGGCGCTGGATCATGCGCCGGTGACGCCGGGCATCGGTGACTACTACCTGACCAATGCGGTGGCGCGCGCCAGCGAGACCATGGCCAAGTGCTCCTTTGAATTCGTGACGGGTCACAAGCAGATGGCGGCGGAATAATGCTGTTCACCGACCTCTTCACCAGTCTGGGCATGAATCACTCCCTGGCGTGGTTCATCAGCCAGGCCCTGTCGATCCTGATCTTCGACGTCGTGCTGCTGGTGATGATTGCCTATTTGCTGCTGGCCGACCGCAAGATCTGGGCGGCGGTGCAGATGCGCCGCGGCCCCAACGTGGTGGGGCCCTTCGGCCTGTTGCAGACCTTTGCCGACCTGACCAAGTTCCTGCTGAAGGAAGTGATCATTCCGTCGGGCTCCAACAAGGTCATCTTCATGCTGGCCCCGCTGGTCACCGTGATCCTGGCATTTGCGGGCTGGGCGGTGGTGCCGCTGGACAAGGGCTGGGTGGTGGCCGACATCAATGTCGGTATCCTGTACCTGTTCGCCATGTCGTCGCTGGGCGTCTACGGCATCATCATGGCCGGCTGGGCGTCGAACTCGAAGTATCCGTTCCTGTCGGCGCTGCGCGCGGCCGCCCAGATGGTGTCGTATGAAGTCTCCATCGGCTTCGTCATCATCACCGTGCTGCTGTTCGCGGGTTCCTTGAACCTCACCAAGATCGTGGAAGCCCAGGCCGGCGCCTCCATGCTGAGCTGGAACGTCTTTTCCATCCTGTTCCCCATGCTGCCGATCTTCTTCGTGTCGGCGCTGGCGGAAACCAACCGCCCGCCCTTCGACCTGGTCGAAGCGGAAAGCGAGCTGGTGGCGGGCTTCTTCGTGGAATATTCCTCCACGCCGTTCCTGTTGTTCTTCCTGGGCGAGTATCTGTCCATCGTGCTGATGTGCGCGATGTGCTCCATCCTGTTCCTGGGTGGCTGGTTGCCGCCGTTTGATTTCGCGCCCTTCACCTGGGTGCCCGGGATTATCTGGTTCATCCTCAAGATCTGCTTCTTCTTCTTCATGTTCGCGATGGTGAAGGCCATGGTGCCGCGCTACCGCTACGACCAGTTGATGCGTCTGGGCTGGAAGGTGTTCCTGCCGACGTCGCTTTTGTGGGTGGTGCTGACGGCGAGCTGGGTGCTCTTCGTCCGCCCGCACCTGTAGGATTGGCCATGAGCTTCGACCGCACCGCGCGCCAGATTTTCTTCTGGGAGTTCATCAAGAGCTTCGGCCTTTCGATGCGCTATTTCTTCGCGCCCAAGGCGACGCTGAACTATCCCTTTGAAAAGGGCCCGCTGAGCCCGCGTTTCCGCGGCGAACATGCGCTGCGCCGCTATGCCAATGGCGAAGAGCGCTGCATCGCCTGCAAGCTGTGTGAAGCCATATGCCCGGCCCAGGCCATCACCATCGAGGCCGAACCGCGCGATGACGGTTCGCGCCGCACCACCCGCTACGACATCGACATGGTGAAGTGCATCTATTGCGGCTTCTGCCAGGAAGCCTGCCCGGTGGACGCCATCGTGGAAGGCCCCAATTTCGAGTTCTCGACCGAAACCCGCGAAGAACTTTATTACGACAAGAACCGGCTGCTCGCGAATGGCGACCGCTGGGAACGTGAAATCGCCCGCAACCTGGAACTGGACGCGCCTTATCGATAGCCAATCTGGTCGTTAAGGCGCAGGAAAACGTATGTTCGAAGCGATAGCATTCTACTTCTTCTCGGCGATCCTGATCGCAAGCGCGATCATGGTCATTGCCGGGCGCAATCCCGTGCATTCGGTGCTGTTCCTGATCCTCGCCTTCTTCAACGCCGCCGGTCTGTTCGTGCTGATGGGGGCCGAATTCCTCGGCATGATTCTGATCGTGGTCTATGTTGGCGCCGTCGCCGTGCTGTTCCTGTTCGTGGTGATGATGCTGGATATCGACTTTGCGGACCTGAAGCGCGGAACGCTGCAATATCTGCCCTTCGGCGTGCTGATCGGCCTGATCCTGGTCGCCGAGCTAGTGATGGTGGGCAGCGTCTGGGCGCTGAAGCCCGCCACGCAGGCCGCGCTGGCCAATGCCACGCCCGCTGGCATCACCAATACCGAGGCGCTGGGCCGCATCCTCTATACCGACTATGTCTATTACTTCCAGATCGCGGGCCTGGTGCTGCTGGTCGCGATGATCGGCGCTATCGTGCTGACGCTGCGTTCGCGCCCCGGCGTGCGCCGCCAGGTCATTTCCGAACAAAACGCCCGCACCGCCGCCATGGCGGTCGACATGGTCGACATCAAGCCGGGGGAGGGCGCCTAAATGGCCATCGGTCTTACCGCATATCTCACCGTCGCGGCGATGCTGTTCACGATCGGCGTGATGGGCATTTTCCTCAATCGTAAGAACATCATCATCATCCTGATGTCGGTTGAGCTGATCCTGCTGGCGGTGAACATCAACTTCGTCGCCTTCTCCACCTATCTGGGCGACCTGGTCGGTCAGGTCTTCGCGCTGTTCGTCCTGACGGTGGCGGCGGCCGAAGCTGCCATCGGCCTGGCCATCCTGGTCGTCTATTTCCGAAACCGCGGCACCATCGCGGTTGAGGACGTCAACATGATGAAGGGCTGAGATGTACGCAGCGATCGTCTTCCTGCCGCTGCTGGGCTCGCTGATCGCGGGCCTGTTCGGGCGTATCATCGGCCATCGCGCCAGCGAGCTGGTGACCACCGGTATGCTGTTCGCCTCGGCGGCGCTGTCGGTCGTGGCCTTCGGTCAGGTAGCGATGGGCGGCGGCGAAACCCAGATCATTCCAATCCTGTCCTGGATTCAGTCCGGCAGCTTCGTCGCCGACTGGACGATCCGCGTCGACACCATGACGGCGGTGATGCTGGTGGTGGTGACCGGCGTGTCCAGTCTCGTGCATCTTTATTCCATCGGCTACATGCACGAAGACCCGTCGCGGGCGCGTTTCTTCTCGTATCTGTCGCTGTTCACCTTCGCCATGCTGATGCTGGTGACGTCGAACAACTTCCTGCAGCTTTTCTTCGGCTGGGAAGGGGTGGGCCTGGCCTCCTATCTGCTGATCGGTTTCTGGTACACCAAGCCGTCGGCCAACGCCGCCGCCATGAAGGCCTTCATCGTCAACCGCGTTGGCGACTTCGGCTTCGCACTGGGCATCTTTGGCATCTGGGCGGTATTCGGCACGCTGGACTTCGACGCGGTGTTCCAGGCGGCACCCACCTTCGTCGGCAAGACGTTCGAGTTCGCCGGCCATCAGGTCGATATCCTCACCACGCTGTGCCTGCTGCTGTTCATTGGCGCGATGGGCAAGTCAGCTCAACTTGGCCTGCACACCTGGTTGCCGGACGCGATGGAAGGCCCGACCCCTGTGTCGGCGTTGATCCATGCTGCCACTATGGTCACGGCGGGCGTGTTTCTGGTCTGTCGCGCTTCGCCGATGTTCGAACTGTCGCCGTTTGCGCTGCAGGTCGTCACGGTCGTGGGCGCCAGCACCGCCTTCTTCGCCGCCACGGTCGGACTGTTCCAGAACGACATCAAGCGCGTCATCGCCTATTCCACCTGCAGCCAGCTTGGCTACATGTTCGCCGCGGCGGGTGTCGCCGCCTACAACGCCGCCATGTTCCATCTGTTCACCCACGCCTTCTTCAAGGCGCTGCTGTTCCTGGGCGCGGGCTCGGTGATTCATGCCATGCATCACGAACAGGACATGCGCAAAATGGGCGGGCTGGCCAAGGCCATTCCCTTCACCTGGGCGATGATGCTGATCGGCAACCTGGCGCTGACCGGCGTCGGCATCCCGCTGCTGCATGTCGGCCTGGCAGGCTTCTATTCCAAGGACGCGATCATCAATTCCACTTTCGCCGCCCATACGGGCGTCGGCTCCTTCGCCTTCACGCTGCTGCTGGTCGCCGCGGGCATGACCAGCTTCTATTCCTGGCGCCAGTTTCTGCTGACCTTCCATGGGCCGTATCGCGGCGACGCACAGGCGGCCGACCATCATGGCCATGATGATCATGCCCATGCGGCGGCGGACGACGATCACGCCCATGACGATCATCACCACGCCCCGCCCAAGCTCAGCCAAGTGCATGAATCGCCGCTGGTGATGCTGGTGCCGCTGGGCATCCTGTCGCTGGGCGCGCTGTTCGCGGGCATGGGCTTCTTCCACTACTTCCTGGGCGAGGGCGCGCCTCATTTCTGGCGCGACGCGCTGGTGGTGCATGAAGGCCATGGCCATCTGCCGGTCTGGGTGGAATTCGCGCCGCTGGTGGTCACCATCATCGGCTTCCTGATTGCTTATTATTACTACATCCTGCACCCCAAGCTGGCGGCGGCGATCCAGGCCAAGCAGAGCCCGATCTACCTGTTCTTCTTCAACAAGTGGTATTTCGACGAACTGTATGACTTCCTGTTCGTGCGCCCGGTGCTGAAGTTCGGCCGCTTCCTGTGGAAGCGCGGCGACGGCACGGTGATCGACGGGTTGGGCCCGGATGGCATCGCCGCCCGCGTGCTGGACGCGACCCGCGGCGCGGTCAAGCTGCAGACCGGCTATGTCTATCATTATGCCCTGGCGATGCTGCTGGGCGTGGTCGGTCTTGCGACCTGGTTCATCACGCAGGGAGGGGCGCCATGAGCCTTCCCATTCTTTCGCTTTGCACGTTCGTGCCCTTGCTGGGCGCGCTTGCGATCCTGCTGATGCCTAGGGCCGAAAATGCCCGCTGGATCGCGCTGGGCACCACGGTCGTGGTGTTCGCGCTGTCGCTGGTGATGTGGGCCAATTTCGACAATGCCAATCCCGGCTTCCAGATGGTGGAAAAGCTGGAATGGCTGGGCGGCGGCATTTCCTATCACATGGGCGTGGACGGCATTTCCATGCTGTTCGTGGTCCTGACTGCCGGCCTGATGCCCTTCTGCATCCTGGCGAGCTGGGAATCGATCGAGACCCGCGTCGCCGAATACATGATCGCCTTCCTGGTGCTGGAAACCATGATGATCGGCGTGTTCTGCGCCCTCGACCTGGTTCTGTTCTATGTGCTGTTCGAAGCCGGACTGATCCCGATGTTCCTGATCATCGGCGTGTGGGGCGGCAAGCGGCGCATCTATGCCAGCTTCAAATTCTTCCTCTACACGTTCATTGGTTCGGTGCTGATGCTGCTCGCGATCATGAGCATGTACTGGTACGCCGGAACCACCGACATCGTCGCGCTGCTGGACAATCCGAACTTCCCGGCAAGCATGCAGACTTGGCTGTGGCTGGCCTTCTTCGCCAGCTTCGCGGTCAAGATGCCGATGTGGCCGGTCCATACCTGGCTGCCCGACGCGCATGTCGAAGCGCCCACCGCCGGTTCGGTCATCTTGGCCGGCATTCTGCTGAAGATGGGCGGTTACGGCTTCCTGCGTTTCTCGCTGCCCATGTTCCCGGTGGCGACCGAGATGTTCGCGCCGCTGGTCTTCACCATGAGCGTCATCGCCATCATCTACACCTCGCTGGTGGCGCTGGCGCAGGAAGACATGAAGAAGCTGATCGCCTATTCGTCGGTGGCGCACATGGGCTTCGTCACCATGGGCATCTTTACCGTCAACCATCAGGGCATCGAAGGCGGCATCTTCCAGATGATCAGCCATGGCGTGGTGTCGGGCGCTCTCTTTCTGTGCGTCGGCGTGGTCTATGACCGGCTGCACACCCGCGATATCGCCGCCTATGGCGGGCTGGTGAATCGCATGCCGATGTATGCGGCCTGCTTCCTGGTCTTCACCATGGCCAATGTCGGCCTGCCGGGCACGTCCGGCTTTGTCGGCGAATTCCTCACCATGCTGGGCGCCTTCGTGCACAACAGCTGGATCGCGATCTTCGCCGCCACCGGCGTGGTGCTGTCGGCAGCCTATGCGCTGTTCCTGTATCGCCGCATCGTATTCGGGGCGCTGGTCAAGCCGTCGCTCCAGACCATGCAGGACCTGACGGGCCGCGAAATCGCGCTGCTGGCCCCGCTGGTGATCCTGACCATCGCGATGGGCGTCTATCCCAAGCCGGTGTTCGACGTCACCACCCCGGCGGTGACCAAGCTGATCACGGATAACAAGGCGGCGCTGGCCGCGCATCATGCGTCCGCGCCCAAGCTGGCCATCGTGCAGAAGGAAGCCGCACAGTGAATATTTGTGCCGACCTGATGGTTCTGCTTCCCGAACTGATGCTGGCGATCGGTGCCATGGGTCTGTTGCTCGCCGGCGCGATCGGCGGCGAGAAAACCGCGCCGCTGATCAGTTGGGGCGGCATTGCGCTGCTGGCGGCGGCGGGCGTGGCGGTTCTGCTGGGCCCGGAACAGGCCACCGCCTTCAACAACGCCTTCGTGGCCGACGGCTTTTCGCGCTTCGCCAAGCTGCTGATCCTGTTGGGCGCGGCTCTCAGCATCCTGCTGGCCGAGGAGTATTTCGCGCGCATTAACCTGTCGCGCTTCGAAATGCCGGTGCTGATAGTTCTCGCCTCGCTGGGCATGATGCTGATGGTGTCGTCGAACAGCTTCCTGTCGCTTTACATGGGCCTGGAACTGCAATCGCTGGCGCTTTATGTGCTGGCGTCCTTCAACCGCGACAACCTGCGTTCCACCGAAGCGGGCCTGAAGTATTTCGTGCTGGGTGCGCTGTCGTCGGGCATGCTACTGTACGGCATCTCGCTGATTTACGGCTTCACCGGCTCCATCGAATTCTCGGCCATCGCCTCGGTCACCGCCGCCAATGGCGCCAACCTGGGCGTGATTTTCGGTCTGGTGTTCGTGATTGCGGGACTGGCGTTCAAGGTTTCCGCAGTGCCCTTTCACATGTGGACGCCCGACGTTTATGAAGGCGCGCCCACCCCGGTCACAGCCTATTTCGCCACCGCCGCCAAGGTCGCGGCGCTGTGCCTGTTCCTGCGCGCCATTCTGGTGCCGTTCCCGGACCTGATCGATCAGTGGCGCCAGATCATCATCTTCATCTCGGTGCTGTCGATGGTGCTGGGCGCCATCGCCGCCATCGGCCAGACCAACATCAAGCGCCTGATGGCCTACAGCTCCATCGGTCATATGGGCTATGCGCTGCTGGGCCTGGCGGCGGGCACCACGCTGGGCGTGCGCGGCGTGCTGATCTATCTGGCGGTCTATGTCGCCACCAATATCGGTGTCTTCGCCTGCATCCAGGCGATGCGCCGCGATGGCAAGTCGGTCGAGGATATTTCCGATCTGGGCGGGCTGGCCCGCACCGACCTCAAGCTGGCGTTGCTGTTCTCCATGCTGTTCCTCAGCCTGGCGGGGCTGCCGCCGCTGGCCGGGTTCATCGCCAAGTTCTACATCTTCCTGTCGGCCATCGAAGCGGGCCTGATCTGGCCGTCGGTGATCGGCGTGTTGGCCAGCACCATCGGCCTTGTCTACTACCTGCGCCTGACCGCGATCATGTTCTTCAATGAACCGGCCCCGGCGCTGGACAAGGGCCGTGGCTTCGGCTCGACCGCGATCATGGTCGTGTCGGGCGCGGTGACGCTGGTGCTGCTGGTGGGGCCGTCGCCGCTGATCAACGCCGCCGACGCAGCCGCCAAAGCGCTGCTGCCTTGAACCTCTGGCCCCAGGGCTATGCCTTGGCGCGTCACGCCGAGATCGATTCCACCAACAGCGAAGCGCGCCGCCTGGCCGAAGCGGGCGAACGCGGCCCGTTGTGGATCATGGCCGAACGCCAGACCGCGGGCAGGGGCCGCCGTGGCCGAAGCTGGGAAACCCTGACCGGCAATCTGGCGGCGACGCTGTTGTTGCGTCCTGAGAACACGCCCGCCCCGGTGGGGCAGTTGTCTTTCGCCGCCGCGCTTGCGGTTGCCGATGTGGCCGCGCATGTCGCGCCGCACGCCGCGATCACCGTCAAATGGCCCAACGATGTGCTGGTGGACGGCAAAAAGACCGCCGGCATCCTGCTGGAGTCCGGCACCGACGCGCAGGGCGCGTGGCTGGCGGTGGGCATCGGCATCAATCTGGCTGAGGCACCGGAGGGCACCGAGTTTCCCGCCACCGCGCTGGCCGCATTCGCCGCCCCGCCGTCGCCGGACGAGGCTTTGACCCTGCTCGCCGCCCGCTTCGCGCACTGGTATGATGGCTGGATGAGCGGTGGGTTCGAGACATTGCGCGCGGCCTGGCTGGCGCGGGCCGGCGGGCTGGGTCTTCCCATCCGCGCCCGGCTGCCGAACGAGACCCGCCATGGCCTGTTCGAAGGCATCGACAATAACGGCGCGCTGCTGCTGAACGAGCAGGGTCGCATTACCTCCATTGCGGCGGGCGAGGTGTTCTTCTGATGCTACTCGCCATTGACGCCGGCAATACCAACATCGTCTTCGCGGTCTGTACGGGCGGCGAAGTGCGTGCCCAGTGGCGCGCCGCCACCGCCACCCCGCGCACCGCTGACGAATATGCCGTGATGCTGGGCCCGCTGCTGGCGCTGGAAGGCCTGACCCTGCCCGACCTGAACGCCGCCATCATTTCCACGGTGGTGCCTGCCGCGCTGTTCGATCTGCGCCAATTCTGCCGCCGCTATCTGAAATGCGAACCGCTGCTGGTGAAGGATCCGAACCTCGATCTGGGAATCGGCATCAATGTCGACCGCCCGCAATCGGTGGGCGCCGACCGGCTGGTCAACACCATCGCGGCGCATGAGCGCTATCCCGGCGCGCTGATCGTGGTGGATTTCGGCACCGCCACCACCTTCGACGTGGTCGGTGCTGACGGTGCCTATGACGGCGGCGTGATCGCGCCGGGCGTCAACCTGTCGGCGGAAGCGCTGCACCAGGCCGCCGCCATGCTGCCGCGCGTGGCCATCCAGCGCACCCAGAATGTCATCGGCAAGGACACCGTGCCGGCCATGCAGTCGGGCCTGTTCTGGGGCTATATCGGCCTGATCGAAACCATTGTCGCCAAGATCAAGGAAGAGATCGGCCAGCCCATGACGGTGATCGCAACGGGCGGCCTGGCCAATCTGTTCTACAAACAGACGCCGGTGATCGAACATCTCGATCCCGATCTTAATATCCGCGGGCTGATGCTGATTCACGCGCGTAACGCCCGATAATGGATCGCTTTCTTGCGAAGGACGAACTGGTCTTCCTGCCGCTCGGCGGTTCGGGGGAGATCGGCATGAATTTCAACGCCTATGGCTTCGGCCCGGCGGACGACAAGCAATGGATCATCGTCGATTGCGGCGTGCTGTTCGGGCGCGAAGGCAGCGTGCCGGGCGTGGACATGCTGATGCCCGATGTACGCTTCCTGGCCGAGCAGCATGAGAATATCCTGGGCATCATCGCCACCCATGCCCATGAAGATCATATCGGCGCCATCGCGCCCTTGTGGCCGTCCCTGCGCTGTCCGATCTATGCCACGCCGTTCACGGCGCGGCTGATCACCGGCAAGCTGGACGAGGCGGGGCTGACCTCCAAGGTGAAGGTGAAAGAAGTGCCGGTGGGCGGCCAGCTCACCCTGGGACCGTTCACGCTGGACTTCATCTCCATCACCCATTCGATCCTGGAACCCAATCTGCTGGCGATCCGCACGCCCCTGGGCGTGGTGGCCCATACCGGCGACTGGAAGATCGATCCCAACCCCATGCTGGGCGAGGCGACCGACACCGCCGCGCTGGAAAAGCTGGGCAATGAGGGCGTACTGGCGCTGGTCTGCGATTCCACAAACGCGCTGGTGCCGGGCAATTCAGGCTCGGAAAGCAAGGTGCGCGAAAGCCTGACAAAACTGATCGGCACGCTGAAGGGCCGGGTGGCGGTGACGGGCTTTGCCTCCAACGTGGCGCGGCTCGACACCGTGGCCCGCGCCGCCAAGGCCCATGGCCGCCGCGTCGCGCTGGTGGGCCGCTCGATGCAGAAGATGGTCAGTGCGGCGCGCGAGACCGGATACCTGAAAGACTTCCCGCAGGTGCTGGACGAGACCGAGGTCGCCGACATGCCGGCGCACAAGGTCTTGTATCTGTGCACCGGCAGCCAGGGCGAGCCGCGCGCCGCGCTGGCCCGTATCGCCGCCGACAACCATCCCAACGTGCACCTGGCCGAAGGCGACACGGTGATCTTTTCCAGCCGCGTCATTCCCGGCAACGAACTGGCCATCGGCGAGATGCAGAACAGCCTGGCGGCGCGGGGCATCAACCTGCTGACCGCCGAAGATCATTTCGTGCATGTCAGCGGCCATCCCTGCCGCGACGAGCTGGCCCAGATGTACCGCTGGATTCGGCCCAAGCTGGCATTGCCGGTGCATGGCGAAATGCGCCATCAGGTGGCGCACGCCAAGCTGGCGCGCGAACTTCAGGTGCCCCAGGCCATCGTGCCGGAAAACGGCCAGATGTTCCGCCTGGCGCCGGGCCGCCCCGAACTGATTGACGAAGTGCCGGCAGGCCGCATCCATCTCGATGGCCGGATACTGGTGGCGGAAGGCGAGGGCCTGTCCAAGGACCGCCGCGCCATGGCCTTTGCCGGATTGCTGGTGGTGACGCTGGTGGTCGATCACAAGGGCCGCGTCGTTTCCGATCCGCTAGTTATGGGCGAAGGCATGCCGGAAGCGGTGGAAGAAGCCGTGCTCAAAGCCGTGGAAGGCACCATCGCCCGCAACAAGGGCAGCGACCCTGATAACTTGGCCGAGAACATCCGCCGCGCCGCGCGCAGAGCCGCGCATGATGCCTGGGGGAAGAAACCGATTACGCGCGTTCTGGTGAGCGAAGTATGAGGACTTACGACCATGCTTGAGGCCGGCGTCCATATATCCGTCCTCATCAGCGCCTTTGCGGTGATCTGGTTCCTGGCGCTGTTCTGCCTCTTGCCGGTGGGGCTGGGATCAGAACGTGACCCTGAGACCGGCGCGCCGCTGCATCCCATGCTGAAGAAGAAGATGCTCTGGTCCACCGCCATCGCGCTGGTGGTGTGGTCGGTGTTCTACGCCTTTATCGGATTTGGCTGGTTGGAGCTCTAGTTATTTTGCCGGCACAGCGTGGCGATTGGGCGCGCTACGCTCGTCGTAAATCGTGCCATCCATCGCGATGAAATGAGCTGGTACAGTGGCCTGCCCCCTTTGAAGTGGTCCGACGTGAAGTATGGTTTTGACCACGGAGGAGAAGGGGAATGGCTAGGAAACGGCATAGTGCTGAAGAGATAGTTGGGAAGCTACGGCAGGTTGATGTGC
>Ga0222712_10000074_pt1 | contig 133742 bp, 130 predicted proteins | sample C33_657DmetaG_FD_165043 | JGI IMG/M metagenome (GOLD analysis project Ga0222712, IMG submission 165043) | Estuarine water microbial communities from San Francisco Bay, California, United States - C33_657D | ecosystem: Environmental > Aquatic > Marine > Unclassified | place: USA: California... | reverse complement strand
TGTCCAAGGTCAACGGGGTCAGCGAGCAGAGCATCTACACCTGGCGCAAGCAGTATGGCGGCATGGCCGTTGATGAGGTTCGCAGACTGCGCCAGTTGGAGCAGGAGAACGCAAGGCTGAAGAAGGTGCTTGCCGAGCGTGTCCTGGAGATCGAAGTGCTCAAGGAGATCGCCGCAAAAAAGTGGTGAGCGTGCCCACTCGTCGACGGCAGGTTGCGCTGGCAAGGCAGCGAGGCCTGTCAGAGCGTCGAGCGTGTACGCTGCTCAACGTCGCACGCTCAGCATTGCACTACCGCAGCCGCATGGCGCACAAGGATGAGCCCGCGATTGAGCAGATGCGGGCGCTGTCTGCGCAGTACCCGCGCTATGGCTATCGGCGATACAGGTTTTCTTGCAACGCGCAGGCGAGAAGCTCAGTGCGGATCGCACTTACCGTTTGTGGGCCAAGGCGGGCTTGCAGGTCCCGCGAAAGAGGCCACGCAGACGCGTCGCCAGCACGCGACCACGGGCACAAACGCCGACGATGGCCAATCAGGTCTGGGCGTATGATTTTGTCTTTGATGCCTGTGCCAATGGTCAGCAGCTCAAGTGTCTGACTGTGGTGGACGAGTACACACGCGAGTGCCTGGCCATCGACGTTGCGGACTCCATTCGATCCAATCGCGTGATAGAAGTGCTTTCGCAGCTGATCAGTGTTCGAGGCGCACCGCAGACACTGCGCTCAGACAACGGGCCGGAATTTGTTTCTCGAGCACTGCTGCGCTGGGCGCTGAAGAATGACCTTGGCATGTCGCTGATAGATCCGGGCAAGCCATGGCAGAATGGAACCGCCGAGAGCTTCAACGGCAAATTTCGAGATGAGTGTCTTTCCATGGAATGGTTCAGAGTTCGACAGGAGGCAAAGGCAGTCATCGAGAGCTGGCGAGAGCATTACAATCATGTTCGACCGCATTCGAGTCTTTCGAACATGACGCCAATCGAGTTCAGAAAGAAATGCATTTCAACAATCAAAACCGGGGCTGTAGTCCAGTTTTGAATGGCACGAAGAAATCAGGCAGGTCAAATACGGAAATTTTCTGGTTAACTGCACTCATAACCATAAAATCAAGAGGCAAGCCATGCGTAAAGTTTGCAGAGTCCCCGCCAGTTTGTGGTTGTTTGCTGTTAGTACGATGTTCTCCACGGTGGTGCTGGCACAAACCCTATCCGCAACGTCGCCAACAGCGTCTGCAGCGCCGGAACAAGGAACGCATCCGGGTGAGCGGGTTTATCAGACATACTGTGCAGCCTGTCATGCCGGCGGTGATTCTCGTGCGGCCAGCCTGCGAACTTTACAAAATATGACTGCGGAAGCGCTTTACTACACGCTGACCGACGGTTTGATGTCGGCACAGGCCAGTGTGCTTGATGAAGAGCAACGGGCCGCTGTCATTGATTATCTTGCTGCCACACGACCTGATGATCGCTGGATCACCGGAAACCTGTGCGCTAACGATCAACTTGACATTTCTTTGCACTCTATTGCTTTTTCAGGAGCAGGTATCGATGCGGGGTTTACACGGAATCTGAGCGCAACCCAGGCCGGATTACGTAAGGCCGATATGGATAAGCTAGAGCTGGCGTGGGCTATCGGTTTTCCAAATGTTTCCAGTCTGCGCTCATCTCCAGTGATTTCTGACAACACATTGTTTTATCCCGCAGGTTCTACCGGTTATCTGTTGGCCTTGGATACAGTCACTGGTTGTGTGAAATGGGCTTATGATGCTGGAGCCGCATTGAGGGCGCCGGCGTCGATATCGGATATTCAGGCGAATGGTCAGCGTTATCTGATTATCACCGATGAACAGGCAAGACTTCATGCCCTCGATCCTGTCTCCGGTCAATTATTGTGGCAAGTCTCCGGTGAAGTAGATCAAGGTGTTGCAACCCGCTTGACGGGGGCGCCCCTCCACTACGAAGACAGGATTTATGTGCCGATATCAGCCTCTGGTGTCGCACGCGGAGCGGATCCCGAACACGAATGCTGTGACGGCCGTGGCGCAGTGATTGCGTTGGACGTCACCACGGGGGAACTGTTATGGACGTACGTGACCATGCCACCTGCCTCATACACTGGCGCTGTTAATTCTGAAGGAGCGCGTTTGCGCGGTCCTTCTGGTGCTCCGATCTGGTCGAGCCCAAGCCTTGATGAAAAGCGCCGACTGTTATATGTGACCACCGGTGAAAATACGTCGCTGCCGGCAACCGATACCAGTAATGCAATAATCGCTCTGGAGATTGATAGCGGCGCTGTCAGATGGCAGTTTCAGGCGGTTGCAAATGACGTCTGGAACATGGCCTGTTCTGGTCGTAATCCAGGGCCCAATTGCCCCGCACCGTTAGACAGCATTCGCAAAGACTGGGATTTTGGCAGCGCTGCAACCTTGGTATCTCTCAGCGATGGTAGCGAAAGGTTATTGGCTGGCCAGAAATCCGGTCATTTATGGGCACTCGATCCGGAGGACGGCTCGGTGGTGTGGCAACAACGGGTCGGTGAAGGCGGGGCACTGGGCGGCAATCATTGGGGTATTGCAGTTGATGGTACAAAGGTTTTTTTACCTATCAGCGATCCTAAGGGCGGAAACCGTTCAGACGACGTGATTCATTCAGGTGTATACGCTTTCAACATCTTAAACGGCGAACCGGCCTGGGAATACCGTTCAAGACCGGATTGCGCGAACGGGCGTGCTGACAGAGTAGCAGGCTGCGCTCAGCGTTATGGTTTTTCAGCGGTGCCGCTGGTAGTTGACGGTGCGCTGGTCATGGGCAACATTGATGGACGCTTGTTTATATTTGACAACGCCGATGGGCGTATCCTGTTTGAATTTGATACAGCAGACTACTTTGAGACCACCAATCGAATTGAAGCACTGGGAGGCTCTATTGATGCGCACTCACTCGCTGCCGGCGCCGGTATGATTTTTGTTGGCTCAGGTTATGAACTTTTCAGTCAAAAAGCAGGCAATCTTTTACTGGCATTTAGAGTCAAAAAGTCAACTGATTAAATGCGTGCATGAGCCTGGAGTCGTTTAAGGGCATACACTAACGCACTTTGCAACACGATTAATGCACCCAATACCCAGGCAGACGATAGTGTACCGGCAACTAGAAAACGAGCGAGGCATAACACGCCGTTACTGAGCGCGCACGGCAGTTGCGTTCGGAAGTGTTCAAACTGGTCACATCCGGCGCCGGTGGCTGCGAGAATGGTCGTTTCTGAAATTGGCGAACTGTAATGACCCAGTAATTTCCTGCTCAGGTATTATTCACCAACTTTGTGGAGATACCCATGAGCAACATGCAAGACGAAGACATCAAGCGCTGGACCGCCAAGCGCAAATCCGCACTGGTGCTGGACATCATCCAGGGCAAGGCTACGGTAGCCGAAGCCAGTCGGCAATTTGATCTGCCACCTGCCGAAGTCGAGGACTGGGTCAGCCAAGCCAAGGCCGGGATGGAGAACGCCCTGCGCGCCAAGCCGGAAGATGTGCGCGAGCAATACGAGCGCGAGATCAAGAAGCTGCAGGAAGCGTACGGCGAGGCCATGTTGGAGTTACGTGCCAGAAAAAAGCTGGATGCCCTGCTGGGCAGGGACGAGAACTGATCGACCGCTTGCAGCAGGGCTTGAAGGAAGAAGGCTACAGCGTGTCTGTCAGCCAGTTGTGCTGTTGGTTTGAAGTCCCGCGTCGGACCTACTACTACCGCGCCACCAAGTCGGCGCCGAAGGTGCAGGAGGCGCTCGCAGCGCCAATCAAGGCGTTGATCGAGGAGGAACCGTCCTTTGGTTACCGCACGGTGGCCGGCTTGCTGGAGATGAACAAGAACACAGTGCAGCGCATTTTCCAGCTGAAAGGCTGGCAGGTGCGCAAGCGCGCCATCGGGCATCGGCCGCGGATTCAGGCGCTGCCCTCGGTGGCCACCAGGCCGGATCAACGCTGGGCTACCGACCTTTGCCGGGTCTGGGGTGGTCGCGATGGCTGGCTCTCGCTGGCCTTGGTGATCGACTGTGATACCCGCGAGCTGCTGGGTTGGCATTTGTCGCGTAGCGGCAAAGCCACTACCGCGCAGGCGGCGCTGGAGCAGGCACTGATCTGCCGGTATGGGACGCTGGGACGGGTGCGAGAGCCATTCCTGCTGCGCTCGGACAATGGCCTGGTGTTTACCAGTCGGACTTACACCCGACTGGTCAGGAGCTACGGCCTGCAGCAGGAGTTCATCACGCCACACTGCCCGCAGCAGAACGGCATGGTGGAGCGCGTGATCCGGACCTTGAAGGAACAGTGTGTGCATCGGCACCGCTTTGAAAGTCTGCAGCATGCCAGCCACGTCGTCAGCGACTGGATCTGCTGGTACAACACCCGACGCCCCCACCAGGCATTGGGGATGAGAACACCCGCTGAGGCATATGCATTAGCGGCCTGACCTGTGCAGAAAGTGCTGGGTCATTACACAGGCGCAGACCGAGCTCGGCTATGTCTATGCCGTGGGCCAAGGCGTCGAGCAGAACTTCCAGGAGGCCCTGCGCTGGTTCCTGGCCGCCAACCGGCAGGGCTACGCGGACGCTCAGTACAACTACGGCAACATGTTCGCCAACGGCTTCGGCGTGGAGCAGGACTTCGCGGAAGCACTCAACTGGTTCCGGCTGGCCGCCTCGCAGAACCACATGCGGGCGCAGTACAACCTGGGTTTCATGTATGACAACGGCCAGGGCGTCGAACAGGACTACGCAGAAGCCGCCAAGTGGTATCGCGCCGCTGGCGAGCTCGGGCATACCGCGGCACAGAACAATCTGGGCGTGCTCTACAAGTATGGCTATGGCGTGGCGCAGGATTACGCCGAGTCTCTCAAATGGCTGCGCATGTCGGCCGAAGGCGGCTACCCCACCGGACAATTCAAACTGGGCGCCATGTATGCCAATGCCACCGGGGTGACGCAGGATTTCGCCGAAGCGGCGAAGTGGTATCAGCTGGCGGCCGAGCGCGGGCACATGTCGGCCCAGTTCGAGCTGGGCGATCTCTACATCGCGGGCAACGGCGTGCAGAGGGACTACACGATTGCAGGACGCCTGTTTCTGGCGGCGGCCAAGCAGGGTCACCCGGAAGCGCAATACAACATCGGCGAGATGTATGCCGCAGGCTAGGGCGTGACGCAGAGTGACTTGAAAGGGTATCTGTGGTCGGAGCTGTCAGCGCGCAATTCGCCGATCGCGCGCAAGGGCCGTTCGGAACGCAATCGCGACGCCATCGGTGAGCGTCTGAGTGCGGAGCAGATCGCCGAGGCCCGAGCGCTGACGGATCGCTGCATCGAGACCCGCTACGCCGAGTGCGACTGAACGCGGCGCAGTGGGTCTCGAAAACACTCAGTCACATTCGGCGTAGCGGGTTTCCAGACAACGGTCGGACATGCCCTTGGCCTTCACCAGATCCTCGGCGCTCAGACGCACCTCGATTTGATCGCGGTTCATTTCGTAGTTTTCCTGCTCGGGGCCGTCCGCCAGCTTGGACGCCAGATCCATCCACATGTAGGCGTGGACAAGGCTCTGCGCCACACCTTCGCCGGATTCATACATCAGCGCCAGATTGTTTTGGGAGCCAGGGTGCCCCTGGCTCGCGGCGGCCTTGTACCAGCGATAGGATTCCGTGAGGTCGAGCGGCACGCCCTGACCGGTCTCGTACATGGAAGCAATGCTGAACATGGCGGCGATGTGCCCCTGATCGGCCGCCATCCGGTAGAGATCCGCGGCCGCCTCCATGTCCTGCTCCACGCCCATGCCATCGCGGTGCATGATCGCCAGACTGAACTGGGCGGCCACTTCGCCGCGCTCGGCGGCCATGCGATAGAAGCGCGCGGACTCGGCATAGTCCTGGGCCACGCCCTGACCGCTCAGATACATTTCGGCCATGGTCATCTGGGCGCCTGGATCGCCCTGTTCAGCCGCCATGGTGTAGTACTTCGCGGCCTCGATGTAGTCGATGGGCACGCCCTGACCGGTGATGTAGAGGGCCGCCAGACTGATCTGCGCCATCAACTCGCCCTGATCGGCCGCCAGGCGGAACCAGCGCGCGGCCTCGGCGTGATCCTGGGGCACGCCCATGCCGAAGTTGTAGAGCACCCCGAGATTGAGCTGAGCATTGGCGCGCCCCTGCTCGGCGGCCGCGTTGTACCAGCGGATGGCCTCGTTCATGTCGACGGGCACGCCCTGACCGGTGTGATAGAGGACGGCCAGATTGTTCTGCGCCTCGGCGTCGCCCGACTCGGCACGCTGGCGCAGTTCGTCGACTCCGAAGTTCTGCGCCAGAGCGCTGCTGCCAAGCAGGCAAAGGGCCAGGCAAATTCCGTGGATGCGTTTCAAGGACATGATTTTCCTACCCTTCGTCTGGACTGCCGGGGCAGTCTTTGCGTGTTGTCGTGAGTGGTTGCAGGCGCCTGTCACAGCGGCGCCGGATTGGGGCTGAATGCTAGTCCCAATGCCGTGAAAAGGAAAGTTTGGTGGCCTTCGGGGGCTGGTTTATGATGCCGCCATGAAAACAACAAAACGCCTGTTCGGCCTCTGTGCCACCCTGCTGCTGACCCAGTGTCAGTCAGCGATCGCCGTCGACGAGGCCACCCAGGCTCTCGTCACCCGGTTCTGGACCGCCTCCCCGCAGGACGCGGCCGTCAGTGCGCAGCAGCTGCAGGTCGCCGCCCCCGACGCCCTCACCCTGCATGCCTGGCTGAAGGCCGGCCCGCAGTGGCCGCAGGATGCTCCCACCGGTGAGCTGCACCGCAGCCGCACCGATGCCGAGGGCACGCAGTTCCCTCACGTGCTTCTGGTGCCCGAGGACTACGACCCGCGTCGCGCCTGGCCGGTCGAGTTCAATCTGCACGGCGGCATCAGTCGGCCGAAGCCCGAGGCCGGCGAGAGCTTCTGGCGCAACGGCTACGATCCACTGCGCAATCCGGATCGCATCGTGGTGGTGCCCGCTGCCTGGGACGAGGCCTTCTGGTGGTTCGACAATCAGGCCGACAACATCCCGGCCATCCTGCATGAGCTGAAGCAGACCTACCATGTCGACGACAACCGGGTGACGCTCTCCGGCGTGTCCGACGGGGGCACCGGCTCCTATTTCTTCGCCTTCCTGCAGCCCACCGAATGGGCGGCGTTCCTGCCCTACATCGGCAATCTGGCCGTGCTGCGCAATCCGGCCGGGCAAGTGAGCTACCCGCTGTCCTTCGACAACCTGGCCGGCAAGCCGCTCTACATCGTCAATGGCGAGAACGATCCGCTCTACCCCGCCGCCCGCATTCAGCCCTACATCGACCTGATGGTGCGCGCCAATGTCGAGCACATCTTCCGCACCATCCCGCAGGGCGGTCACGACACTCGCTGGCTGCCCGAGGAGCGCCCGGCCATCGAACGCTTCAAGGCAGAGCATGTGCGGGACCCGCTGCCCGAGCGCGTGCAATGGGCCACCGACCGCACCGACCGCTACAACCGCAATCACTGGCTGCGCGTCGACGGCCTGCGCGAGCCGGGCCAACCCGGACGAGTGATGGTGGAGCGCGCGGGCAACACCTTCACGGTCACGGCCTTCGGCGTCAGCGATTTCACGCTGCTGCTGAGCCCGGAGGAAGTGGATTTCGCACAGCCGGTGCAGGTGCTGGTGAACGGCACCGGCGTGCTGGCGCGCAAGGTCGAGGCGAGTGAGCAGACACTGCTGCAGTGGGCCGCCAAGGATCGCGACCGCAGCATGCTGTTTGCCGCCGAACTGCCGATCCACGTGCCCGAGTGAGGAGTCAACCCAGCAGCCGGCGCCAGTCGGCTGTCGCATCCGCCACGGCCAGAAACGAGGGATTCGTGAGACTCTCACCCCCGTTGCAGCGCAAGGGCTGCAGATCCTCCTGCCAGAGCGCCCCGCCCGCCGCCTCCAGCACCGCTTGGCCGGCGGCCGTGTCCCATTCACTGGTCGGCGCCAGGCGCGGATAGAAATCCGCCAGACCCTCCGCCAGCAGACAGAACTTCAGCGAGCTGCCCGCGGTGGACAGGCTGATCTGCGTGAACTGCGGCCGCAGACGCGCCAGCAGTTCCTGCAAGGCATCCCCCCCGTGCCGCCGGCTGCCCAGCACGCGCAGCAGAGCCGGGTTCAGGGGCGCGGTGTGAATGGCCTGCCACTGCCGGCCAGCGACCGACTTCCAGGCGCCAAGGCCGGGAATCCCCATCCAGCAGTTGTCGGATACCGGTGCGTGCACCACACCCAGCACGGGCACCCCCTCGCGAATCAAGGCGATGTTCACGGTGAACTCGCCGTTGCGGCTGAGGAACTCCCGTGTGCCATCGAGCGGATCGACCAGCCAGTATTCCTGCCAGCGCCGGCGCTCGGCAAACGGCGGCAGCGCGCCTTCTTCCGACAGCACGGGCAGCTCAGGGGTCAGCGCCTGCAGGGCCTGGAGGATCAGGGCATGGGCGCGCAGATCAGCGAGGGTGACAGGGGAGTGGTCGGCCTTGAGCTGCGCCGCTGTGTGCTGCGGGTCGGCATATACCTCGAGTATCGCCTGCGCTGCCCGCATGGCAATGGCGGCCACGCTCTCTGCCAGGGTTTCCAGGTCCCGCATGCTGCCTGCTCCTGCGCTGTCCGCGGCGGATTCCGCGGACGTTCGACTAATCCAGCGTCGCGATGCTAGCATGCCTGCGCGCCTCCCCGGCGCCCATAACAAGAAGGAAAATAACCATGCGCTCTCTCGTCCTTTTCCTGCTGCTGGCGTTCACCGCCGGCCAGGCCTCCGCCCAGCTCGCTGTCCCCAATGAAGCCGGTCTCACCTACGGTCACGTGCATCTGAACGTCACCGACATGGAGAGGCACAAGGAACTGTGGGTGAAACATTTCGGCGGCACCGTGGTGCAGAAAGGCACCCTCACCGCCATCCGCATGCCCAACATGGCCATCCTGCTCGCCAACCGGGAGCCGACGGGTGGCTCCCAGGGCACGGTGATGGACCACTTCGGCTTCAAGGTGCGCAATCTGGCGAAGTTCCTGGAGAAATGGCGTGCCGACGGGCTCTGGGTGGGCCGCGAATTCATCGGCGCCGAAGGCCAGCCCAATGCCTACGTGATGATGCCGGACGATGTCTATGTGGAGTTGCAGGAAGATCAGGCTCTGCCCCTTGAAGTCGTGCCCTATCACATCCACTTCTTCACCCCGGGACACGAAGAGCTGCTGCAGTGGTACACGCAGCTGCTCGGTCTGGAAGTGCGTTCACGCGGCTCCATCGCCACCACGACCAATGTCCCGGGCATGAACCTGAGCTTCAACAACTCGCAGGAAGAGCGTCTGCCGACCCGCGGCCGCTCCATCGACCACATCGGTTTCGAGGTGGAGAACCTGGAAGCGTTCTGCAAGCTGCTGGAAGAGAAGGGCATCGCCTTCGACGTCGCCTACCGCGAGGTGGAGGCGCTGGAGCTGAAGATCGCCTTCATCACCGACCCGACGGGCGTCTACATCGAGTTCACCGAGGGTCTGGACGCCTACTGACACGAGACACGCGCACCCATGCTGGATTGGAAGGATATCGACACGGTGCTGCTGGACATGGACGGCACCGTGCTCGACCTGCATTTCGACAATTACTTCTGGGAGGAATTCGTCCCTGCCCGCTATGGCGAGCTGCACGGCCTGGCGGCCGACGAGGCCTCCCGGCTGCTGCGGGCGCGCTACGAGAACGTCAAGGGCACCCTCGACTGGTACTGCCTGGACTTCTGGTCGAACAGCCTGGCAGTGGACATCCCGCGACTGAAAGAGGTCATCCGCCACAAGATTGCCCTGCGGCCGCACGCCGTGGAATTCCTGCAGCGGCTGCGCAACAGCGGCCGCGAGGTGCTGCTGGTCACCAATGCGCATCCGCAGAGCCTGGCGCTGAAGATGCAGACCACCGGCATCGACCAGCATTTCCACCGCACGATCAGCTCCCATGACTTGCAGCTCGCGAAGGAGAACCCTGGCTTCTGGCAGGCGCTGCGCGAGGAACATCCGTATGAACCGGCGCGAACGCTGCTGATCGATGACAATCTCGCGGTCTTGCGCCAGGCCCGCGCGGAAGGCATCGCCCACCTGCTCGGGGTGCGCCAGCCCGACAGTCAGCGCCCGCCCCTGCTGCCATCGCCAGAGTTCCGCCAGATCCACCATTTCACCGACATCCTGCCGGGGTTGCAGTCGCGATGAGCACGAAAGACGACAGCGACGACAGCGGCGTGCGCCTCGACAAGTGGCTCTGGGCAGCGCGCCTGTTCAAGACGCGGGCCCTGGCCAAGCAGGCCGTAGAGAGCGGCAAGGTGCAGACCGAGGGGCAACGCCTCAAGCCCGGCCGCGAGATGAGCATCGGCATGACGCTCACAGTGCGGCAGGGCTGGGATGAACGCACCCTGGTGGTCACGGGCCTGTCCGAGCAGCGCCGCGGGGCGCCCGAGGCCACCCTGCTCTATCAGGAAACCGCCGAGAGCATCGCCCGACGCGAGAATCAGGGCGAGCAGCGCCGTCTGCACGCCCTGCTGCTGCAGCCCATGGCGAAGCCGGACAAGAAGGACCGACGCGCCCGCCAGGCGCTCAAGCAGCGCTCGGATTAGCCGTGTCGGCGTCGCCTTACCGGGCGTCGCGAATCTTTGACATAATCCGGCCGCCGCGCCCAGGAACAAGAACTTGAAGAGTCAGGAGACCAAGCCAATGCCCAACAGCAGCACGGATATCCGTTCCGGGAACGGGCGCCGTCTCTATCAGAATCTCGGCAACAGCCATCTGATCGAGCTGGCCGTGCAGCGTGGCGAAGGCCGTCTGGCCGACACGGGGGCCCTGGTGGTGGAAACCGGCGCCCGCACCGGCCGCAGCCCAAAGGATCGCTTCATCGTGCGCGAGCCCTCCACAGCGGCGCAGATCGACTGGGGCAACGTCAATCAGCCCTTCGACCCGGCACAGGCCAATGCCCTGTGGGAGCGCGTCAGTCACTGGCTGGCCGACAAGGACGTGTTCATCTCGGACCTGCACGTTGGCGCACATCCGCAGCACTACCAGAGCGTGCAGGTCTGCACCGATGTCGCCTGGCACAGCCTGTTCGCCAGCACCCTGTTCATCCGCCCCGACGACTACAACCCGCTGCACAAGCCGGTCTGGCAGGTGCTCAGCGCGCCGGGCTTCGTCTGCGATCCGGCCCGCGACGGCACGCGCTCCGAGAGCGCTCTGATCATCGATTTCGCCCGCCGCCGTGTGCTGCTGGCCGGCCTGCGCTATGCGGGAGAATTGAAGAAGTCCATGTTCGCCGTGCAGAACTTCCTGTTGCCGGAACAGGACGTGCTGCCCATGCACTGCGCGGCCAACGTCGGGCGTGGTGGCGATGTGTGCCTGTTCTTCGGCCTGTCGGGCACCGGCAAGACCACGCTGTCGGCCGACCCCGAGCGCCTGCTGATCGGGGACGACGAGCACGGCTGGGGCGAGGGCAGCGTGTTCAATCTGGAAGGCGGCTGCTATGCCAAGTGCATCGATCTGAGCCAGACGAATGAACCCGTGATCTGGGATGCCATCCGCTTCGGCACCGTGCTGGAGAACGTGATCATTGACGAACACAGCCGGCAGGCGGACTACACCGATGCGCGCCTGACGCAGAACACCCGCGCCTGCTATCCGCTGGCTCACATCCCGGCCCGCATGCCGGACAACCGGGCCGGCGAGCCCGAGGCGATCATCTTCCTGACCTGTGACCTGCACGGCGTGCTGCCACCGGTGGCCATCCTGTCCCGCGAGGCGGCGGCCTATCACTTCCTCAGCGGTTACACCGCGCTGGTGGGCTCCACCGAAGTCGGCGCCGGCAGCGGCATCAAGGCCACCTTCTCCACCTGCTTCGGCGCCCCGTTCTTTCCGCGCCGTGCCACGGAATATGCCGAACTGCTGATGAAACGAATCTCAGGCGCGAATAGTCAGGTCTATCTGGTGAACACCGGCTGGACCGGGGGGCCGCACGGCATTGGTCGGCGTTTCCGGATTCCCGAGACGCGGGCGGTGATCGCCGCGATCCAGAGCGGGGCCCTGAAACAGGCCGAGACCGAATGGCTGGCAGGCATCAATCTGCATATTCCCCGGTCTGTACCGGGCGTCGACACGGCGCTGCTCAACCCGCGGCGGGCCTGGGCCGACCCGGCTCAGTACGATGCCAAGGCGGCCGAGCTGGCGGCGCAGTTCCAAGACAACATCATCAAGTTCCACGTGCCCGAGTCGATCCTGGCGGCCGGCCCGCAGAGCCAAGGCGCAGAGGGCGCAGCATGACAGACACTCAATCCAAGGCGCTGCGTCGTTTCGGCCTGAGGCAGTTCAAACCACAATGGGGCGAGTTCCTGCGCGGCATCGAGAAGGAAAGTCTGCGCGTCACGCCCCAGGGGCGGCTGGCGCAGACCGACCACCCGACGGCGCTGGGCTCCGCACTCACGCATGCGAACATCACGACCGACTATTCCGAAGCCCTGATCGAACTGATCACCTCTGCAAGCACGTCCATCGACGACTGCCTGCGGCAGCTGCACGACCTGCACGCCTACACCTGCATGAACCTGCCTGCAGGCGAACGCTTGTGGGTGTCCAGCATGCCCTGTCTGATCGAGAGCGACGAGCAGATCCCCCTCGCGCGCTACGGCAGCTCCAACATCGGGCGCCTGAAGACGCTGTACCGCGAAGGACTGGGCCTGCGCTACGGCCGGGTGATGCAGACCATCGCCGGCATCCATTACAACTTCTCCATGCCCGAAAGCTTCTGGGCCGACTACCGGGACCTGAAGGGCTCCCGCGAAGCGCTGGAGCCGTTCCAGACTCGGCAATACCTGCACTTGATCCGCAACTTCCACCGCTTCAGCTGGCTGCTGCCTTATCTGTTCGGCGCCTCCCCGGCGGTGTCACGCTGCTTCACCCGCGGCCGGGCGCATGATCTGGAAGCCTTTGACGACAACACCTGGTACAAGCCCCATGCCACCGCTCTGCGCATGGGCAATCTGGGCTACAAGAGCGAGGCCCAGCGCTCGCTGTTCGTGTGCTACAACGAACTGGAGTCCTACCTGGACAGCCTGCAGACGGCGCTGACCACGCCCTACCCGCCCTACGGGGCCATCGGCGCACGGCGGGACGGCCAGCTGCAACAGATCAACATCAACCTGCTCCAGCTCGAGAACGAGTTCTACGGCACCATCAGGCCCAAGCGCGTGGGTGGCGCGGGCGAACGGCCGCTGACCCTGCTGCGCGAGCACGGCATCCAGTACATCGAAGTGCGCGTGCTGGACTTGAACCCCTTCCTGCCGCTGGGCATCGACGCCGAACAGATCCGCTTCCTGGATGCCTTCCTGCTGCATTGCCTGCTGGCGGACAGCCCGGCCTGCACGCGCGTGAGCCATCGGGAGAGCGAGGACAATCTGTCCCGCGTGGTGAACCGCGGCCGCGAACCCGGCCTGATGCTGGCCCGCGAGGGTCGTGAGGTGGCGTTTGCGGAATGGGCGAATGAAGTGCTGCAGGATGTCGCCCTGGCAGCCGCCCTTCTCGATGGCATCCACCGGACGCAGGATCACGCGGCAGCAGTGGCGACCCAACAGGCCAGGGTGGAAGATCCGGAGCTCACGCCCTCAGCGCGGGTATTGCGGGAAATGCGGGCGGCCGGCAAGCCGTTCTGCGGCTACACCATGGCACAGTCAGCCGCCACGCTGGCCGGTTTCCAGCAGGCAGGACTCGGTGCGCAGCGTCTGGCTGAAATGCGCGAGGCCTCGCGCCTGTCCTTGCAGAAGCAAGTCGAGATCGAGGCCTCGGATACGGAGAGTTTCGACGCATTCGTGCAGCAGTGGAACCTTACTGCTGAATCACATACGAGGTGAAGTACAGGTCCAGGATGTTCTCGGAGCCTTCGCCTACCACCAGGTCGATGGCTTCACGGATCCGCATCGTGGTGCCCGCGCGCAGCCTGCAGCCACTCTCCATATGTCATCTGTGGTCAGGAGCGACGATTGCCAGCGCAATTCGGAAAGGGGACGCCCGCGAAAGGTTTTGATTACAATGCAGCCGGCGACTCGCGCCGAGTCCCGACAACCCAGAAAGCCTCTCGCAGGCAGTGAGTGAAACGATGGCTACATCCCTGTTGGACGCAATTCCCGGCTCCCGCAACCTGAATTTCCTGATCTTCATCGCCTGCACGTCCATCATCGGCGTGGCGCTCTACATGGAGCACGTGATGCTGCTGCAACCCTGCGGCCTGTGCATCACCCAGCGCGTGTTCGTGATCCTGGTGGGGCTGATCTGCCTGGCCTCAGCTCTGCACAAGGCCGGCGAAGCCGGGCGCCGCAACTATGCGTTCGCAGCCGCCAGCATGTGCATCGGCGGCGGCTACTTCGCCGTGCGTCAGATCTGGCTGCAGCATCTGCCCGAAGATCAGGTACCGGCCTGCGGCCCGGGCCTGAGCTACATCATGGAGAACTTCCCGCTGATGGACATGCTGTCCTTCCTGCTCAAGGGCGACGGCAACTGCGCGGAAGTGACCTGGCGCTTCCTCGGCATCTTCTCGATTGCCGAACTCTCTCTCGGCGGCTTCATCGGCCTGTTCGTGCTGTGCCTGTATCAGGCGCTGCGCAAGGCCTGAGCCGCGCTTGTCAGCCCCGGCGCCAGCGGAAGTAGCGCTCGGCCCAGGGCAGCAGATGTGTCGGAATCCGCGCGTTGCGCCAGGCATTGGCGGCAAAGCGATTGGATTCCGCCAGCGTCGGGTAAATGTGCGTGGTGGCGCCGATCTTCTTCAGACCCAGACCATGGGTCATGGCCAGCACGAATTCCGTGATCAGCTCCGCCGCGTGATAGCCCACAATGGTCGCCCCCAGAATGCGGTCGGAGCCCGCCACCGTCAGCACCTTCACGAAGCCATGGGCCTCGCCGTCGGCAATGGCACGGTCGAGATCGTCGATCTCGTACCGCGTCACTTCGAAGGCAATGCCCTGCTCGCGGGCCTCCTGTTCATTCATGCCGACACGCGCCACTTCCGGGTCGGTGAAAGTGGCCCAGGGCACCACGCGATAATTCACCTTGAACTTCTTCAGCCTGCCCGCCAGTGCATTGAGCGTGGCATACCAGGCCTGGAAGGAGGCCATGTGGGTGAACTGGTACGGACCGGCCACGTCGCCACAGGCGTAGATGCTGGGGTAGACCGTCTGCAGCTGGGCGTTGACCTGAATCAGGCCGCGTTCGGTGAGCGGCATCTCCAGAGCTTCGAGGCCGAAGCCTTCCACATTCGCCTTGCGGCCGATGGCCACGAGCACCTTGTCGAAACCGATCTCCAGGGCACCTGTCGCCGCGTCGGCATGCAGCACCCCGCCCTCGGCAGTCGCGCTGAAGGAGGTGGCGCGGCAGCCGGCGTGCACCGTGATGCCCGCAGCCTGAAAGCGCGCCAGCACCACGGCCGAGACATCCTCGTCTTCCCTCGGCATGATGCGCGGCGCCTGGTCCACCAGGGTCACCTGCGAGCCCAGACGCGCGAAGCTCTGCGCCAGCTCGCAGCCGATGGCACCGCCACCGAGCACCAGCAGCCGGCGCGGCAACTCGCGCAGCTCCCAGAGCGAGTCGGAGGTGAGATACTCAATCTGATCCAGTCCGGGAATCGGCGGCACGAAGGGACGCGCACCCGTGGCGACCACAATGGCGCGCGTGGTGATGGTGCGTTCGCCCACCTGCACGCTCCAGGGTGAGGTGATGTCAGCCTCGCCGGCCACGCATTCCACGCCCAGGGAGGTGAAGCGCTCGACGGAATCGTGGGGCTCGATGCGCGTGATCACGGCCTGCACGCGCTCCATGATGCGAGCGAAGTTGACCTGCCCCGTCGCCCCATCGATCCCGAACTCATTGGCGCGCTTGAGATAGTCGGCGATGCGCGCGCTGCGGATCAGCGCCTTGCTGGGCACGCAGCCGGTGTTGAGACAGTCGCCGCCCATGCGGTGACGCTCGATCAGCACCACCTTTGCCTTCGCTCCCGCCGCGATGATGGACGACACCAGGCCGGCCGAGCCCGCCCCGATCACCACCACATTGGCATCGAAGCGCGACGGTCGCTTGAACTTGACTGGCGTGCGCGCGGGCCGCAGCAGGCCGAGCAGGCCACGGGCGAGCCAGGGCAGGATGCCCAGCGCGGCCAGAGACAGCAGCATGGAAGGACTGATCAGCCCCGACACAGACTCGATCTGCGCCAGTTCCGCACCGGCATTCACGTAGATGAGCGTGGCCATCAACATCCCCAGCTGGCTGATGACGAAATAGGGAAGCACGCGGATGGGCGTGAGTCCCATCACCAGGTTGACGAGAAAGAAGGGAAAGATCGGCACGATGCGCAGGCTGAAGAGATAGAAATTGCCGTCCTTTTCCATGCCGGCATTGATCGCCTTGAGCGAGTTGCCAAAGCGCGCCTGTACCCAGTCGCGCAGCAGCAGGCGGGCACTGAGAAAGGCCAGCGTCGCGCCGATGGTGCTGGCGAAGGACACCAGCAGCGTGCCCCACCACAGGCCGAAGATGGCCCCACCGACCAGGGTGATGACGACCGAACCTGGAATGGACAGCGCGGTGGCCGCCACATAAACGAGAAAATAGGCGACGGCCAGCGTGAAGAAATTGTCGCGTCCGTACGCCTGCAGCCCCTGCAGCTGCGACTGCACGAAGTCCAGTGTCATGTAGCGGCCAAGGTCGAGCACGAAGAAAGCGGCGATCAGGGAGACAATCACCAGCACGACGAGCAGTTTGATCGATTTCATGAAAGTCTCGCAGAGGGCATGTGGGGCACCTGACACAGGAGCGCCATGGCTGTTACAGGGGCGCGGGTTTATTTCTGCCTGCAGCGGTTTGTGCTATAAGGCCAGCTTCCTGACCCAGACCGAGAAATGCAACGTGCCGAACGATACCACAAAGCCCACTGCGCCGATGTCCCGCCAGTTTCCTGCCACGCGCATGCGTCGCATGCGCCGCGATGACTTCAGTCGTCGCCTGATGCGCGAGACACAGCTGACGACCGACAACCTGATCTTCCCGATGTTCATCGTCGAAGGCAGCGGTCAGCGCCAGAGCATTGCGTCCATGCCGGACATCCATCGCTTCAGCCTGGATGAACTGCTGAAGGAAGTGGCCGAGATCGTGGCGCTGGGCATACCGGCCATCGCCTTGTTCCCCTCGCCCGCCCCCGCCAGCAAGTCCCTGGACGGACGCGAGGCCTGGAACCCGGACGGCCTGGTGCAACGCGCAGTGCGTGCGCTCAAGCAGGCCTTTCCCGATCTTGGCATCATCACCGACGTGGCACTCGACCCTTACACCACGCACGGGCAGGACGGCATCATCGACGCCGAGGGCTATGTGCTCAATGATGTGACCGTCGACGCCTTGATCCGTCAGGCTCTGTCCCATGCCGAGGCCGGTGCCGACATCGTGGCTCCGTCGGACATGATGGACGGGCGCATCGGCGCAATCCGCAGCGCCCTGGAAGACGCCGGCCACATCCACACCCGCATCCTCGCCTATTCCGCCAAGTACGCCTCCAGTTACTACGGCCCGTTCCGTGACGCCGTGGGCTCCAGTGCCTCTCTGGGCAAGGGCAACAAGCACACCTATCAGATGGATGTGGCCAACAGCGATGAAGCCCTGCATGAAGTGGCGCTGGATCTGGCCGAAGGTGCCGACATGGTGATGGTCAAGCCCGGCATGCCCTACCTGGATATCGTGCGTCGAGTGAAGGATGAATTCGGCGCGCCCACCTTTGTCTATCAGGTGAGTGGCGAGTATGCGATGCACATGGCCGCGGCCCGCAATGGCTGGCTGGACGAGTCGGCTGTGGCGCTGGAAAGCCTGCTGTGCATCCGTCGCGCCGGGGCCGATGCCATCCTGACCTACTTCGCCAAGAAGGTCGCCATCCTGCTGCGGCAGTGAAGGCGAGCCTGCGTGCCGCACAATTGCGACTTGAAACCGGCACTTCAGGCCTTATGATAGGCACCTGCGTGAAGCTCGACTCGTCTGGAACGAGCTTCATATCTCCCCCACCAATGAAGGAATGTTTTTATGAGCGACCATATCGTTCAAGTGACCGACGCCAGTTTCGAACAGGATGTATTGCAGGCCAGCGGCCCTGTGATGGTGGACTTCTGGGCGGAGTGGTGCGGACCCTGCAAGATGATCGCTCCTGTCCTGGAAGACATCGCCGAGGAATACGCTGGTCGACTGACGATTGCCAAGCTGAATATTGATTCAAATATGGCGACTGCACCGAAGTATGGTGTGCGCGGCATCCCCACGCTGATCATCTTCAAGAACGGCCAAGTGGCCGGCACCAAAGTGGGCGCTCTGTCGCGTTCGCAGCTCGCCGCGTTCATCGACAGCGTCATCTGAACCCCTCTGTCCGGCTGCGACCGGACGCGTCCAAAGTGTGCAACAGTCACGCCGCGCAGCTGTCCGGAGCCCCTCTGCAAGGGCTCCGGAACCGCTGTTTTCAGGTCACAAATAAAGACAAAATTGTTCTGGACAGCCTCGTTGGAGTCGGTATACATTGCGCCATCGTCTCATTCGACTGACGACCTTGTCTCTTATCTACACCGCTCCAAGCAACGCATTGCCCTGAAACCCGTAAACCCAGTACTCACTAGACATCAGAAAACCATTCTGCTCACTACCAACACAAGCTTGTCAGCCCCAGGCAGACAGACCTTCAGCGTCGTGCACTGTTACGGGACTAAGCTTGTCCTCAGCCCACAAACCTGCGTACCAACATCATCATGAATCTAACTGACTTGAAGAAACAACCCATCGCGGATCTGCTCGCCATGTCCCAGGAAATGGGTCTCGAGAACCTCTCCAGAACCCGCAAGCAGGACATCATCTTCGCCATCCTCAAGAAGCACGCCAAGAACGGCGAGGACATCTCCGGCGATGGCGTTCTGGAAATCCTGCAGGATGGGTTCGGATTTCTGCGCTCTGCCGACTCTTCCTACCTGGCAGGCCCGGACGACATTTATGTGTCACCCAGTCAGATTCGACGTTTCAACCTGCGTACCGGGGATACCATCGAGGGCAAGATCAGACCCCCGAAGGAAGGCGAACGCTACTTCGCCCTGCTGAAGATTTCCGAAGTCAATTTTGCCAAGCCCGAAAATTCCAAGAACAAGATCCTGTTCGAAAACCTCACCCCGCTGTTCCCGTCCGAGCGTCTGCGTCTGCAGATCGGCAATGGCAGCACCGAGGACCTTAGCGCCCGCACCATCGACCTGACGGCGCCCATCGGCAAGGGCCAGCGCGGCCTGATCGTGTCACCGCCCAAGGCCGGCAAGACCTTCATCCTGCAGAACATCGCCCAGTCCATCGCCAAGAACAATCCCGAATGCCGCCTCATCGTGCTGCTCATCGACGAGCGTCCTGAAGAAGTGACGGAGATGCAGCGCTCCGTGCGCGGCGAAGTGGTGGCCAGCACCTTCGACGAACCGCCCGCGCGCCATGTGCAGGTGGCGGAGATGGTGATCGAGAAGGCCAAGCGCCTGGTCGAACACAAAGAGGACGTGGTGATTCTGCTCGACTCCATCACGCGTCTGGCGCGCGCCTACAACACCATTGTGCCGTCTTCCGGCAAGGTGCTGACGGGAGGTGTGGATGCCCACGCGCTCGAGCGTCCTAAGCGTTTCTTCGGTGCCGCGCGGAACCTGGAAGAAGGCGGCAGCCTCACGATCATCGCCACGGCGCTGGTGGAAACTGGTTCCAAGATGGACGAGGTTATCTACGAGGAATTCAAGGGCACCGGCAACATGGAACTGCACCTGGACCGCAAGATCGCCGAGAAGCGCGTGTACCCGGCCATCAACGTGCGTCGTTCCGGCACGCGCCGCGAAGAGCTGCTGACCACCGAGGAAGAACTGCAGCGCATGTGGATCCTGCGCAAGATCCTCAGCTCCATGGAAGACGTGCAGGCCACCGAGTTCATTCTGGACAAGCTGAAAGACACCAAGACCAACGACGAGTTCTTCAACTCCATGAAACGCAAGTGATCCGCTCTATCGCTCCTGCGTAAACGTGGGAGCGAGTTTGCTCTGGCTCAACTGTGGGAGCGAGCTGGCTCGCGCACATCGCTTCCCGCGCCCACTTCCTGCTGACGACGGACACACGCCATGCCCTGCAAGGATCTTCGTGAATTCATCGCCCTTCTGGAACAGGAGGGCGATCTGGTCCGGATCCGCCAGGAAGTCGATCCCAATCTGGAAATCACGGAAATCTGCGACCGCGCGCTGCGCGCTGGTGGCCCTGCCCTGCTGTTCGAGAATCCGCGCAATTCCTCCATTCCCCTGCTGGGCAATCTCTTCGGTCATCCGCGCCGCGTGGCGCTGGCCATGGGACAGAAAGACCTGCAGGGCTTGCGAGATGTCGGGCACCTTCTCGCCTTCCTGAAGGAACCGGTGCCGCCCAAGGGCTGGAAGGAGCTGTGGCAGAATCTGCCCGCCTATCGTCAGGTGCTGAACATCGCGCCGGATGTGAAGAAGACGGCGCCCTGCCGCGACGTGATCATCGACGAGGCCGACATCGACCTGGGCATGCTGCCGGTGCAGACCTGCTGGCCCGGAGACGTCGGGCCCCTCGTCACCTGGCCGCTGGTCATCACCCGCGGGCCGGACAAGGATCGCCAGAACCTCGGCATCTATCGCATGCAGGTGATCGGCCGCAACAAGCTCATCATGCGCTGGCTCTCGCATCGCGGCGGCGCCTTGGATTTCCGTGACTGGCAGATCAAGCATCCGGGCGAGCCCTTCCCGGTCGCCATCGCCATCGGTGCCGATCCGGCCACCATTCTGGCCACTGTGACGCCGATTCCCGACACGCTGTCCGAGTACGCCTTTGCTGGCCTGCTGCGTGGACAGAAGACGGAAGTGCTCAATTGCCTCACCAGCAATCTGCAGGTGCCGGCCAGTGCCGAGTTCGTGCTCGAGGGCGTCATCGAGCCTGGCGAGATGGCGGAGGAAGGCCCCTTCGGCGATCACACGGGCTACTACAACGAGGTCGAGCGCTTTCCTGTCTTCACGGTCAAGAAACTCACGCACCGCAAGGACCCGATCTACCACAGCACCTACACTGGACGTCCGCCGGATGAACCCGCGATGCTGGGCGTGGCGCTGAACGAGGTCTTCATTCCGCTCATCCAGAAACAGTACCCGGAGATCGTGGATTTCTATCTGCCACCCGAGGGCTGTTCCTACCGCATGGCGGTGATCAGCATCCGCAAGCAGTACCCTGGCCACGCCAAGCGCATCATGATGGGTGCGTGGTCCTTCCTGCGGCAGTTCATGTACACAAAGTTCGTGATCATCGTCGACGAAGACGTGAATGTGCGGGACTGGAACGATGTGATCTGGGCCATGACCACGCGCATGGACCCGGCACGCGACACGGTGCTCATCGAGAACACGCCCATCGACTACCTCGACTTCGCCTCGCCGGTGTCGGGACTCGGTTCCAAGATGGGCATGGACGCCACCAGCAAGTGGCCGGCGGAAACCACCCGCGAGTGGGGCACGCCCATCAGCATGAGCGATGAGGTGAAGAAACGCGTCGATGCCCTATGGGATGAACTCGGCATCCAGGGCAAGTGATCACTGCGGTTGCGGGAAAGGCGGCAGCGCGGCACTGACGGCGCGCGTCGCCGCCTGCAGCAGGGGCGGGTCCCGCTCTTCCTCACGCAGCCCCTGGAGCAGCCTGGCCAGTTCGGCATAGGCTTCGGCGTCGCCGTTCAAACGGACGCAGCGTTCCAGATAATCCCGCGCCTTGCCCCACAGTGATGCCCGCAGGGCAAGCCTGGCCGTCGCCAGCAGCAGCACGCCATCTTCCGGACGTTGCGCCAGCCAGCGCTCGGCTTGCTGCAATTGCTGCACTGCACGCGCATCTTCCTGCTTCAGACTCAAGAGACTGTAACGCCGCACCAGCACATCGCTCCAGCGTGATTTCAGCGTGGCTTCCAGCAGATCCACCGCCTCGGCTGGCGCGCCCAAGTGCAGATACGCGTGTGCTGCGGCGCTCACCAAGCCGTCGTCCGGGGTCAGACTTCGCGTGTGGCGTTTCCAGAAGCGCCGCAGAGCCGCCGGTGTGGTGCCGGATTCGGCCGCCAGACTCTCCAGACGGTGAATCAATTCAGCCTGCTCTTCCATCGAATCATTGCGCGCATTGAGTGCTCGGCGAGCGGCACGGGCCGCCGACCACTGGCGTCCTGAACGCAGCCAGCGCCATGGATTGAGCCAGCCGGACAGCAGGTAAAGCATGCGCAGCACAAGCAGCAGCAGGATCAGCGCGACAAAGAGTGCGAACAGGCTCGTCTCGAACGTGACATTGCCCCAGGACAGCAGCAGGTAACCCGGATCGCGCGCCAGCGCGAGAGTCACCAGCAGGCCCAGCATGACGGCAAGCAGCGAGTAGAGGAAGAAGCGGATCATGTTCAGCGCCCGTCGCTGGCAGCGGCACTGACGCGCCGTGCATTGGCCTGCTGCAGCAGGTCGAGTGAACCGGAGATGTCGGGCTGCGTCGTCGCGACGCGTTCCTGCGCCAGCGCCTCCAGCTCCTGCTGCAGTGTGCGACCTGCTCCGGTGTCGATGGCGAAGTGGCGTGCCACCCAGTCATGTCCGCGCTCGAGCGCACTGCGATAGATCTCCGGCTGCGCCATGAGAAGGGCGAGCTGGGCCTGTTCCAGCAAGAGCTGCAGATTCTGCTTGAGCGTGGCTTCCTGCTGCGGCGGCAACAGCGCCTCGGGCGGCACATCCCAGCGCTGCCAGACGAAGATGTTGCGCAGCAGCACCAGCGCCTGGGCACCAAAACCGGAGTCGGCAGGAAGCGTCTGCTGCTGTTGTGCGGCGAGGCGATCGGCATGGTTCTGCACCAGTGCCTCACGCAGCGAGAGCTGTTCCACCAGCGGCACCAGCGCGCGCAGTCGCGCATGCAGGCCTTCGACGTCCACATAGTCCATGCTGCGCAAGGCCAGCATCTCGCCTGCCAGGGCATCGCGCACACCGAGCACCGAGATGTCGCCCGAGTCGCGCAGCATCTCATCGACGGTGGTCAGGATCAGCAGTGCCGAATCACCATCGCCCTGCAGCGCGAGTTTTTGATTGGCCAGTCGCAAAAGGTATTCCGCTTCCGTCCACAGCCAGTCCTGCGCCTGTTGCGATGCGCCGGCATCGCGCACACTGGCGGCATTCTCGGCCTCGACGGCGAGTGCCGCCAGGCGTTGGTCCAGCTCGCTGCGCAGGGCAGCGAGGCTCTGCCGGTCGACAAGATCGGCCAGCTGCGCGGCGGGAATGCCGGAAGGAGCGTCGGCGAGGCGTTGCTGCAGCGCCGCATTCTCGGCCAGCAGGGCATCGACTTGTGCGGCAGTCTGCCGCTGCGCGGACACCAGCCATCCCAGGGCGAGCAGCACCGGCACCAACAGGAGCACAAGGATCAGGAAACGGCGCATGCCTCTGCTGCGCGAACGCGCACGGGAATGCGGCGCGGCATTGCTGCGGCTGAGTTCGTCGAGTACGCGAGAGGTATCGACGCGCGCCGCCGCGTCTGCGGCAGAGGGGGCGGAAGAGGGGCTGCCGTCTGTCACCGGGCCTCCTGTGGGTCTATGGGTGTTGCCGGACACTGTCGCAGGCAGGCCAGCACGGCCTGATCATCGGCCCCGTCGGCATTGCGCACATGGGGGTAGCCCGCGCGGCGTGCCACTTCCTCGACGCGCGCGGAGGGCACGATGAGTGTCAGATTCTGCTGCAAGCCTAGCAGAGCGCTCGGCGCGCTGTCTTGCGACACATCAAGCGCAGTGGCCCCTTGCTGCAGCAGCGTATGGAAAGTGTCGAATATCTGCTGGCTGGTCAGCACGACACAATCGATGGCCTGCTCCTGCAGCAGTTGCCATGTCTGCACGGGCGTGTGGGCCGGGGCTTCACGCGTGTAGAGTTCGACGTAATCCACCCGGGCGCCACGTTCACGCAGGGTGTCTGCCAGCAGTTCGCGCCCGCCCTTGCCACGGAACAGCGCGATGCGCTGGCCCTGGACCTGCTGCAGCACGGGCAGGGCCAGCAGATCCTCGCTGGTCACGCCGGTGGTGGCGCAATGCACCGGCCAGGGCAGCTGACGCAACACGGCTGCCGTGCCCGGCCCCACCGCGCAGGCCTGCAGGCCGACGGGCAGCTGCGGCCAGAAATTCTCGATCCATTCCAACCCGAGGGTGGCGGCATTGGTACTGATGAAAATGGCGATCGCGTACTGGTCGAGAGCCATGACCCGCGAACGGACGCGCTGGGTGTCCTCGGGGGAATGTACCGGCACGATGTTCAGCAGGGGCAGCGAGACGGCTTCCCCTCCCTGTGCGCAAATGGCGGAGGCGAGGCTCCGGGCCTGGTCGGCCGGGCGTGTCAGCAGTACACGGCAGTGCGCCAGCGCAGCGTGGGAAGGGTCTGGAGAGAACGAGGCGGCTGTGTCGTTCATGCCTGTGCGTAGAGTGCAGCGAGAATCTTGTCCGCGCCCTGGGCCAGCAGCGCATCGGCCACGGCGACGCCCAGCTGTTCGGCGTTCTGGCGCGGGCCGCGCTGGGTTTCGCGCAGGATGCGCTGACCATTCACGTCGCCCACCAAGGCACGCAGATGCAGCTCGTCACCTTCCAGCTCGGCGAAGCAGGCTATTGGAACCTGGCAGCCGCCCTGCAGCCGCGTGTTGACGGCGCGCTCCGCAATGACACGGTCGGCGGTGTCACGGTGATGCAGCACCTGCAGCAGCGCGATGATCTCGTGATCATCCACGCGGCACTCGATGCCCACCGCACCCTGCCCGCCGGCCGGCAGCGAGGCCGTGGTGCTGATGCGCTCGCGGATGCGCTCGGCCAGCCCCAGGCGCAGCAAGCCGGCGGTGGCCAGAATGATGGCGTCGTATTCACCGCGGTCGAGCTTGCCCAGGCGCGTGCCGACATTGCCGCGCAGGTCGGCGATCTGCAGGTCGGGCCGGTAGCTGCGCAGCTGGCACTGCCGACGCAGACTGGAGGTGCCGACCCGAGCTCCCTGGGGCAGCGCGTCGATGCTGGCACAGGTGTTCGAGACGAAGGCATCGCTCGGGTCCTCGCGTTCGCAGATCACGCGCAGACCGAGGCCTTCCGGAAATTCCATGGGCACATCCTTCATGGAGTGCACCGCGATGTCGGCGCGCCCCTCCAGCAGGGCGACTTCCAGCTCCTTCACGAACAGGGCCTTGCCGCCAATCTTCGCCAGCGGCGTGTCGAGGATGACATCGCCCCGCGTGGTCATGCCGATCAGCTCGACTTCCAGGCTCGGGTAATGCGCCAGCAGACGGGCCTTCACATATTCCGCCTGCCACAGGGCCAGGGGACTTTCACGGGTGGCGATACGGATTCTTGCAACTGCCATGATCGAGGGGGAGCTCCAGAACTGTGTAGCGACCGATTCTACGCCAATCCCCCGCCCGAGACACAGCCCGGGGCGATGTTGTTATAATCGCCGCCCCTGCAGCGGCCGGACGGCCAGAGAGATTCCCATCATGAGCGACAAGACACCCGATGCCATCAAACCCTGGGGCGGCCGCTTCAGCGAAGCGACGGACGCCTTCGTGGAGCGCTTCACCGCCTCGGTGACTTTCGACAAGCGGCTCTACCACCATGACATCAACGGCTCCATCGCGCATGCCACGATGCTGGGCAAGGTCGGCATCCTGAGCGCACAGGAAGTGGACGCCATCGTTGGCGGGCTGGAAGGCATCCGCGAAGACATCGTGGCCGGGCGTTTCGAGTGGTCGGTGCAGCTGGAAGACGTGCACATGAACATCGAGTCCGAGCTGACTCGCCGCATCGGCATCGCCGGCAAGAAGCTGCACACCGGGCGTTCGCGCAACGACCAGGTGGCCACCGACATCCGCCTGTATGTGCGCGACGAGATCGATGCCCTGGTGGGCACTCTCGCCCGCCTGCAGTGGGCGCTGCTGGACCTTGCCGAGCGCGAGGCCGAGACGATCATGCCGGGCTTCACCCATCTGCAGACCGCCCAGCCCATCACCTTCGGCCACCACATGATGGCGTGGTACGAGATGCTGGAACGTGACCACGGCCGTCTGCGTGACTGCCGCGCACGCCTGAATCAATCACCCCTGGGCGCTGCCGCGCTGGCCGGCACCAGCTACCCGATCGACCGTGAATACACCGCGCGTCTGCTGGGCTTCACCGCCGCCACACGCAATTCGCTGGACTCGGTGAGCGACCGGGACTTCGCCATCGAGCTGGCCGCCGCCGGCAGCCTGCTGATGACGCATCTGTCGCGTTTCTCCGAGGAACTGGTGCTGTGGACCTCCTCGCAGTTCGACTTCGTCGACCTGCCCGACCGGTTCTGCACCGGCTCGTCCATCATGCCGCAGAAGAAGAACCCCGACGTGCCCGAGCTGGTGCGCGGCAAGACCGGCCGCGTCAACGGCCACCTGGTGGCGCTGCTGACCCTGATGAAGTCCCAGCCGCTGGCCTACAACAAGGACAATCAGGAAGACAAGGAGCCGCTGTTCGACTTGATCGACACGCTGCGCGACTGTCTGAAGGCCTATGCCGACATGGTGCCGGCCATCCGGCCGAAGAAGGAATCGCTCTATAACGCCGCCCTCAAGGGCTATGCCACTGCCACCGATCTGGCCGACTACCTGGTGCGCAAGGGCATCGCCTTCCGCGACGCCCACGAGATCGTCGGCAAGTCGGTGGCCTACGGCATCGCGCAGAAGAAGGACCTGAGCGCCATGTCACTGCAGGAGCTGCAGCAGTTCTCCAGCGCCATCGAGCAGGATGTGTTCGCCGTGCTGACGCTGGAAGGTTCAGTGCGCGCCCGCAACCACGTGGGCGGCACCGCGCCGGAGCAGGTGCGGGCGGCGGTGGAGAGGCGTCGCGAGGAACTCCGGGCCCGCATTGGCGTTTGAACTCAAAGTGGCTAAATGACCTGCGCAAAACTTGCTTGAAAGCATGATTTGTCTGCAGCCAAGTGCGAAACTTCCGCTTTGGCAGGCGTCAGGAGATTCACGGGGCGGGCCGACAAAACCAGCATCGCGCAGTGAAAAGACCGAGCAGGCCAGGTGGAAGCCATTCAAACTTCAACCCTCAGCCATGCGGCGCCAGCTGGTGGTCGAGATGCGCGACCAGCTCGGCCGGCAGGTTGAGCCGGTGGCTCAGCGCCTGCAGATAGGCGCGCTCCGCCGGGTGATCGACATCGATCGCCATGCGTGACACGAGATAGATCTCTGTGGCCTGTTCCATGCCCTGGGCCGACGCCGCAATCGCGGCCATGTCCACCGGCTGGGTCAGCGCGTCGAACACGAAGGCCTTGCTCTCGGCGTCCAGCCCCATCTTCTCCACTTGTTCAAACAGGGACGTCTGCTCCTCGGCGTCGATGTGCCCGTCGGCCTTGGCGGCGCCGATCATGGCCTTGATCAGGGCCAGCTGGAACGGCTGCCCATCAGCCGCCGGCGCGGACTCAGGCAGGAAGCGCGGGTCGACGCTGGCGTAATCGGCCGGGGTGGCGACCGGCGCCGTGGCAGCGGCCTTGCCCTGCTGCCAGTTCTGATAGGCCTTGTAAGCCAGCGCGCCGGCAGCCGCCGCACCGCCATAGCCAACGACGCCCTTGGCCATCTTCTTCATCTTCTTGCCACCCAGCATCAGGCCGAGCAGCCCGCCCACCACGGCACCACCACCGAAGCCGCCCATGCCCATGGAGTCGAGCTGCTGCTTGGCATTGCCGCCCGCCTGGCGCATGGTGTTGCCGGCATTGGGACCGAGGAATTGTTCCAGCAGATTCTTGGCGTCGAGCATGTGATGAGTCTCCAGAGTGTCGGTGAATCAGAGTGTGAGGTTCGCGGGCAAGCCCGCTCCCACAGGGGTGTTGCGTTGCCGCAGGCGCCTACTGATAACCCTGCGCCTGCAGACGGAATAACCGGGCATATTGCCCATCCCGTTCAAGCAACTGCGCATGAGAGCCTTCTTCGACGATGGCGCCCTTCTCGAGCACGATGATGTGATCGGCAATCCGCACCGTCGAGAAGCGGTGCGAAATGATGATGGAGATGCGTCGGGCGGTCAGCTCGCGAAAGTGGGCGAAGATGTCGGCCTCGGCCTTCGCGTCGATCGCCGCCGTCGGTTCGTCCAGAATCAGCACATCGGCGTGGCTGCGCATGAAGGCCCGGGCCAGGGCGATCTTCTGCCACTGCCCGCCCGAGAGCTCCTTGCCGCCCTTGAACCAGGTGCCCAGCTGGGTGTCGTACTGCTGGGGCATGTGCTGGATGAAATCGGCGGCCAGGCCATCCTGCGCGGCACTTTCTATCTGGGGACGGTCCTGCATGTTTTCCACATCGCCGATGCCGATGTTGTCGCCCACCGTGAGCTGGTAGCGAGAGAAGTCCTGGAAGATGACGCCGATCTTGTAGCGCAGGGCGTCGATGTCCCACTCCTGCAGATCCATGCCTTCCAGCAGGATGCGACCGCTGGTGGGCGTGTAGAGCCGCGTCAGCAGCTTGATCAGGGTGGTCTTGCCGGAGCCGTTCTCGCCCACGATGGCCAGACTCTCGCCGGCCTTGATGTGCAGGCTCAGCTCATGCAGGGCGGGGGTCTTGCTGCCCGGGTAATAGAAACTGACATTCTCGAAGCGGATGCCGTCGGCCGGGTCCGGGCCCTCGCGCTTGTCGCCGCTCTGCTCAGGCACCTTGTGCTCGAGATACTCCACCAGGTTCGAGAGGTAGAGATTGTCCTCGTACATGCCGTTCACCGCGGTCAGGCTGTTGGTGACGGCGCTCTGACCCTGCCGGAACACGGCGATGTACATGGTCATCTGGCCGATGGTGATGGTGGTGGCGATGGCGGCGAAGACCACCCAGCCATAGGCGAAGTAGAAGGCCGCGCTGGCGATCAGCCCGAGCACATAGCCCCAGAAGCCGCGCCGCAGCACCAGGTTGCGGTCTTCCTTGTAGATGTTGGAGAAGATGTCGATGTAGCGCTGCAGGAACAGGCGCCCGATCTTGAGCAGCTTCACTTCCTTCACGCCGTCTTCCCGGGTCAGCACCATTTCCAGGTAGATCTGCATGCGGCGCTCGGCCGAGCGGCTGCGCTGATTGCGGAAGGCCTCGCCGGAGAATTTCGCTTCGGCCATGAAGGCGGGCAGACCGGCAAAGCCCAGCAAGAGCACGGCCCAGGGCGAGAACTGGAACAGCAGCACGCCATAGCTCACGAGCGAGATGGACTCGCGCGCCAGATCGAAAGTGCGGATCACCAGGCTCAGCGGGCGACTGGACGCCTCGCGGCGGGCGCGCACCAGCTTGTCGTAATACTCGGAATCCTCGAAATGCTGCAGCTCCAGCGTCAGCGACTTCTCCAGGATCATCACGTTGATCTTGTTGCCCAGCAGCACGCGCAGGATGGACTGACAGACCGTGTTCAAACGCTGCACGCCCGTGAAGAACACCACCAGGCCCGCCTCGCACAGCACGTAGAAGATCGTCTGATCAGTAGCCACCTCGCGGGCCTCAGGCAGCGCCTGTATGGCCGCCACCACGGCATCGACGATCAACTGGCCCACATAGGCGATCGCGGCAGGCAGCACGCCGGCCAGCAGGGTGGCGAAAGCCATGGTGAGGGTCAGGGCGGCACTGGTGCCCCATACGATCTCGACGGCCACCCGGCTGTACTTGAAGACAGCGAAGAAGCGCGTGATGAAGGAAAGCGGGGCGGTGTCCTGCAAGGCGTGACTCGAAGGGGGTGTTGCGTCGGGATTGCGGGATGCAAAACGGCCCGGAAATTCCTGTCTTCCCGAGCCGTTCGACATGTCAGAGCGCTTACTGCGGCTTGACCAGTTTCAGCATGAAACGGTCAGTGTTGCGCTCCAGTTCGGCAGCGAACGGGGCCTGCGTGTGGTTGTCGCTCGGCACGTTCAGCAGATCGCTTTCCTCGGCAATCTCGAAACCGGCTTCCAGCGCGGCGGCACGGGCCAGGTCCACGGGGATGCGGTGCAGGGTGGCGTTGTCGGCACCGGCATCGCCTTCGTGGTCGATCAGGCCAAGAACAGCGCCCGGCTTGAGTGCGTTCTTGATGTTCACCAGGAAGCGCTGTGCAGCAGCCGGATCGGCGTTGTAGACGTCGTGGAAGTTCAGGTTGGTGATGGCGAAGTCGACGGAGTTCGCCGGCAGCGTCAGGTCGGCAGTGGCATCAGCCTTCAGCAGCTGCACATTGCTGAGACGCGCCAGACGGCCGTCAACGGTGGCCTGGGTGGTGCCGCGCGCCAGCGCCGCTTCGGAGTTCTGCATGTAGACCTTGCCATTCGGGCCGACAGCGCGTGACAGCACTTCGGTGTACCAGCCGCCACCGGACATCACGTCCAGCACGGTCATGCCGGGCTCCAGGCCCAGGAAATCGAGCGCTTCAGCGGGCTTGCGGGCGGCATCCAGCGCCTTGTCGGCGTCACTGCGATCAGCGGCGGCGAGCGCCTGATTGACGGCGGCCACATCAATGGCCTGGACCTGCACATTGGCGCCGACCAGCATGGCGACGGCAGCAACGAGGGGAAGAATCTTTCTCATGTTGGCATATCCTTGGAATGTAATTGTTTTTCGGGGATTTCGAACGGGGCCTAGGATAAACCAAGGCCCCACCGGGAGTACACCTGCACGTGACCGGCAGGCGGCGGTTTCGGTTCAAGAGCGCCGCTGCTCAGTGCAGGCGACGGGCGCTCATCAGCTCCTTCTCGAAGAGCTACTTTACGCGCAGCAGTTCGTTCAGGCCGCCCCGGGATTCCATGTGCGGCAGGTGGCTCTCGATGTCATTGAGGATGTTGGTGATGCTGCCAGTGTCCAGCGTGCTCAGGTCCATGTCGAAGGGCCAGGCGGGTTCTTTGCCAAACATGAGGGGGTTCTCCAGTCACGCGATACGTTGCCGGGTCATCGACCGGCGGGCATAAAACTTGAGACAGCGCTCAGTCCATGCCCATGGCGGTGCGCATCACCCGGCTCTTGAGCAGCAGACTGCGATCGAGCCCGGCCATGCCGGCATTGCGCAGCCAGCGCACCGGCAACGCCTGGTCGGCATAGAGCCGCTTGAAGCCTTCCATCACCCACATCATGCCCAGATTGTGGCCGATGCGCTGACGCTGATAGCGCCGCAGCACCTGCAGAGCGCCGATCTCGTCATCGCGCGCCAGCGCCTGGCGCAGCTGGGAGGCGAGGGCGGCCGCATCGGCGAAGCCCAGATTCACCCCCTGTCCGGCCAGCGGATGGATGGTGTGCGCCGCATCGCCCACCAGCGCGATGCCTTCCTGGACATACTGCTTCGCATGACGCTGCCGCAGCGGCACGCACAGCCTTGGATCAACCTGCTCGATGGCACCGAAGCGTCCCTCGATGGCCTGTTCCAGCTCATGGGCGAAGTCCTCGTCGCCCAGCGCCATGAGGGCGGCCGCCTTGTCCGGCACCACTGACCAGACGATGGACGTGACGTGCTGGTCCGTCACTGCGTCAGTGGCCTTGAGGGGCAGGAAGGCCAGCACGCCTTCGTCCATGAAGCGCTGGGTCGCGGTATGACGATGCGGCAGGCGGGTGCGCACGGTGGTGACGATGGCCTGGTGTTCGTAGTCCCACTCACTGAGTTCGAAACCCGCCAGCTCGCGGACCCGGGACGCGCCGCCGTCAGCCGCCACCAGCACGCGGGCACGCAACTGGCGCCCGTCGGCCAGTTGCAACTGGGTACGCGACTGATCGGCATCCAGCGGGGCGGGCACCGGCAGCCGCTGCAAGGCCTCCAGGCTCACCGGCGCCAGCAGGGTGATGGCCGGCACGGCGTGCAGGCACTCGTGCAGGGCGGCCAGCAGCACGGCATTCTCGACGATGTGACCCAGACTCTCACAGTGAATGTCCTGGGCGGCGAAATGGATGGAGCCGGTGCCGTCGGCCTCCCACACCTGCATATCGGTGTAGGCACAGCTGCGGCGCCGCGCCACACCGGACCACGCTCCCAGGGAGTCGAGGAAGCGACGCGAGGCTGGAGTGATGGCGGAGACGCGGGGGTCGAAGCGGTGGGGAGCCACGTCCGGGGGGGCTGGTGCAGCCAGTGGCTGGGCATCCAGCACGGCGATGCGCATGCCTGTGTCGGCCAGCGCCAGCGCGACACTGGCACCCACCAGGCCGCCGCCGACGATGATGACGTCGAATGTCATGACAGTGCTCTGTTGCATTGAGACTTCACCGGGATGCTGAACGTGCTTGCAGTATAGCCGGGCCTGCGCCGCCGCGGCAGCCCGCCGTGCGCTTCTCGATTGCCATGCTGCACCGCTTCGTTGCACAGTGGCCGAGCCGGGCATGATCTGCGACCATCTGCCCCCGCGTATCCGCACCAACGCCCTTCCAACACGAGACCCTGCCCATGAGACGGAGCCTGCTGATGATTCCCCTTCTGACCCTGCTCGGCTGCGCCGGCGAGCGCCCCGCCACCCTCGGTGCGACGGACGGCCGCCTGGGCACCTGCCCGGATTCCCCCAACTGCGTGTCCAGCTTCGAGACTCGCGACAGTCACCGCATCGCGCCGCTGCAGGCCACGCTCGGCCAGGTCCGCATGGCGGTCAGCGGCATGTCCGGCGCCCGCATCATCGAGGAGCGCGAGCTGTATCTGTACGCGGAGTTCACCTCGCACCTGATGGGCTTTGTGGACGACGTGGAGTTTCTGGCCGAGCCGGCAGCCGGCCTGGTGCATGTGCGCTCGGCCTCGCGGCTCGGGCACAGCGATCTGGGGGTGAACCGCAAGCGCATCGAGGATCTGCGCGGCCTGCTTGGCACGCCCTGAGTCAGGCCTGCAACGCGCGGCGTTCGCCCAGGCCCATGGCCTGACGGGCGAACTGCTGCTTGACGGGCGGCAGCAGGTCGATGGAGAACAGACCGGCCTTGCGTGCCCAGACCAGCGCCGGATGGGCGCTGGAGAAGAGTCGTGTCATGTAGTCACTGAATCCGATGGTGAGCTGCTGATCGTTCTGCTGCTGCGCCACATACGCCTGCAGCACGCTCATGGCGCCTGGCGCGATGCCCTGCGCTCGCGCCTGGGCGATCTGCTGCGCCAGGCTCTGCGCATCGCGCAGGGCCAGATTCAGGCCTTGCCCCGCCACCGGGTGCAAGGTGTGGGCGACATTGCCCAGCAGCACCAGTCCGGGCCGCACCTGCTCCCGCGCCACACTGAGGGTGAGTGGATAGAGCGTGCGAGCGCCCACCTTCTCGAAACCTCCCAGCCGATAGCCGAAGCGCTCCTGCAGACGGCTCAGGAATTCCCGCTCCGGCAGCTGCGCCACCGCCTGCGCCTCGGCACCAGGCAAGGTCCAGATCAAGGCCCCGCGCGGCCGGCCAGCGTCATCGTCCGCCAGCGGCAGCACGGCCATGGGGCCGGTGTCGGTGAAGCGTTCGTAAGCGACATTGCGGTGCGGCTCACTGAAGGCCACATTGGCGATCAGGGCATGCTGGCCATAAGGGGTCTGGCTGCTGCCGATGCCCAGTTGCTCCAGCAGCGTGGAACGCCCACCGTCGGCCAGCACGACCAGATCAGCCTCGATGGCGGGCAGTGCGCCTGAAACCCCCTGCACCTGCAACCGCATGCCCTGGGGCAGGGGCGTCAGCGCACTGATGCTGGCGGGGCTCAACAGCTCGATGTCCGGGTCATGCTCCAGCGCCTGTGTCAGCACCTGGCCAAGCGGCAGGTTTTCGGCGACATGACCCAGTGCGTCCACCTGCATGGCGGCACTGTCCAGACGCACTGCCCCGAAGTGCCCGCGGTCGGACACGTGAATGCGGCGGATCGGCGTGGCATGGGGAGCGATGGCAGACCACAGGCCCAGTTGTTCGTAGAGACGCTGGCTGCCATGGGAGAGGGCGGTGGAGCGGACGTCGAAACTGCTGGACGCCTGCGCTGTCGCGGCCGCTTCGACGACAGCGATGCCGGCGCCGCTGCCACGCAGCTGCGCTGCCAGGGCACTGGCGAAACTCGCACCCACGAGGCCGCCGCCGACGATCACGATGTCATAGCACTGCCTGGCCTGCTGGATCTTCATGCCGCATCACCCTCCGCTTGCATCTCAGGCGACGGCCTGGGCGCGCGCCTGCGCCATGAAGGATTCGATTTCCTCGACCGTCTTCGGCGCCCCCGCACTGAGAATGCGATGCCCCGTGCGCGTCACCAGCACATCGTCCTCGATGCGGATGCCGATGCCGCGCCACTTGCTGTCGACGTCCATGTTGTCGGGAGCCACATAGATGCCCGGCTCGATGGTGGTGACCATGCCCGGCTCCATGAGGCGCCACTTGTCATCAATCTTGTAGTCGCCCACATCGTGCACGTCGATGCCCAGCCAGTGGCCGGCACGATGCATGTAGAAGGCCTTGTAGGCCCCACGCGAAATCAGCTCCTGCACATTGCCCTGGAGCAGACCAAGACGCACCAGCCCCTCGGTGATGATGCGCACGGTGACATTGTGCGGCTCGTCCCAGGCGACGCCCGGCTTGACGGCCTTGATGGCCTGCAGCTGTGCCTCAAGCACGATCTCGTAGAGCGCCTTCTGCTGCGTGCTGAACCGACCGTTCACGGGAAAGGTGCGCGTGATGTCGGCCGCGTAGTAGTCGAATTCGCAGCCTGCATCGATCAGCACCAGGTCGCCATCCTTGAGCACGGCGGTGTTCTCGACATAGTGCAGGATGCACGCATTGGCGCCGCCGGCCACGATATTGTTGTAGGCCGGCGCACGGCTGCCGGAGCGCACGAACTCGTGCAGCAACTCGGCCTCGAGGTGATACTCGTGCAGGCCGGGACGACACACGGCCATAGCACGTTTGTGAGCCTGCGCGGAAATGGCGCCGGCCTTTTCCATCAGCTTGATTTCCAGCGGGCTCTTGATCAGCCGCATTTCATTGAGCAGATGATCGAGCACCAGGAATTCGCCTGGCGGATGCGCTCCCTGGCGCGCCTTGCCGCGAATGACGTTGACCCAGTCCATGATGCGCTGATCCCAGCGCGAGTCCTTGCCCATGGAGTAGTAGACACGCTGCCGCCCTTCGATGAGCCCAGGCAGGATGTCGTCGATGTCGCCGATGGGGAAGGCATCGTCGATCAGCAGGCGACTGACGGCCTGTTCCGGCCCGGTGAGAACGCCGGTCCACAATTCACGCGTCTTGTCCTTCTCCTGACAGAAGAGCACGACCTCGCCCTGTTCACGCCCGGGAATCAGAGCGAGCACGGCATCGTGCTCGACGAAGCCGGTGAGATAATAGAAGTCGCTGTTCTGCCGGTAGGGATATTCGGTGTCATTGCTGCGGGTGCACTGCGGCGCGGCGCTGAGCAGCGCGATGCTGTCCGGCTCCATCTGCTGCATGAGTTCCTTGCGCCTGCGCGCGGCTTCTTCGTGAATGCTTGTCATCGTATGCCCGTGCCTGAGATTGACCGCCTTGGGGTCACGCCTCTATAGTAACGATAGTTGAACAGGGCGGTTTCTTGCCGCTTCTGCATATGGCGACCATCATAATGACCGACGAAAAATTTGCCACGCTGGATCAGAAGATTGATGCGCTCATCGAGCTGTGCGCCACGATGAAGCGGGAGAATCAACAGCTGCGGGCCAAGGAGCATAACTGGCACTCCGAACGCCAGCAACTGCTCGAAAACAACAAGCTGGCGAAGTCCCGCCTCGAGTCCGTGCTCCACCGGCTGAAGTCCATGGAACAGTCGCAGTCATCATGAGAGACGTGTCACCCGCCTCGCCCACACACAGAGAATCCGCATGAGCGCAGAAGAAAACAGCCCCGGTACCGTGGTGGTCAGAATTCTCGACAAGGAATACCAGGTCAGCTGTCCTCCTGCAGAACAGGAAGCCCTGCTGAAGTCCGCGCGCTATCTCGACGAGAACATGCGCAAGATCAAGGGCCGCGGCAACATTCACGGACTCGAGAAGATTTCCGTGATGGCCGCACTCAACATCACCCATGAAATGCTGAGCAAGACTGTGCAGCTCAACGAGAGCCGTCACCACACCGCGCAGCAGATCAAGTATCTCGAAGACAAGCTCGATCGCAGTCTGCAGGCCAATCGTCAGATTGAAATAAGCTGATCATAACGAGACAAAAAACTTTTCCCGGCCTGCTCGCCCCGATTTTTTTGCTGCTATATACTCGCCCCAGAGTTGCCTAGAGCATTGGCCAATCAAAAATGTTCTTGAGCCGATATCTGTATACCTGGAGGCTTCACGCCAGGTGCTGTTGAGCAAGTCCGCACGACGGAAAGCCTTATGCACCACTGGAGTCACCACCTGAGCCGTTGGGTTCAGGACTATTTTGGTAGCGGTGCTCCGGGTAACTTCATTCCTTCTTCCCTGCCAGTCTCATGACCCCAGCTCAGCGCGCCAGCCTTCGCAAATCCCTGCGTCACACCCGACGCCTGTTGAGTCCGCGTCAGCAACGCGATGCCGCCATTGCGCTGCATCACGCCCTGGCAGGTCAGCGCTTCTTTCGCACCGCCAAACGCCTTGCCTTCTATCAGGCCATCGATGGCGAGATCGATCCTTCCCTGCTGCTGGCCGAGGCGCTGTCGCGTGGACAGGCCTGTTTCCTGCCTCTGTTGCACCCCTTCCGCCATGGCCGTCTGCTGTTTGTCCGCTACCGTGAGGGCGACCCGCTGCAGCCCAATCGCTGGGGCATCGCCCAGCCGCGTCTGCTGGCACACCGCCTGGTGTCGCCACGCTGGCTCGACGTGGTGCTGGTGCCGCTGGTGGGCTTCGATGCCGATGGCAACCGTCTCGGCATGGGCAAGGGTTTCTATGACAGGACGTTCAGCTTCCGCAACAGGCCAGCGCGCCGCCGACCCTTGCTGATCGGTCTGGCACACGAATGTCAGCGGGTGGAGGCTCTGGAGCGACAGGCGTGGGACGTGCAGATGGATGCCATCGTGAGTGATAAGCGCTGCGATTCATGGCGGGGCTGACAGGGCAGACACGAGCTGCCCGCTGCGGTGAGCAGGTCAGTGCCGGCATTTGTGAGTGGGCACTACCGTGGCTGTCAGAGCAACCCGCTCTGCACCACACCGCTGGCAAGCACCCCGAGGGCGAAGAGAACGACGACCACCATCAGCATGTCTGGTTTATTTTTCATCAATAATTTTCCAGATTTCCAGTCTATTGAGATTATTATCTGAGACTCATGTTCAGCTAGTCAGGCTAAGGTCCTGAAGAGTAATACAATAATTTTTCTATAACAATCACGAAAATGGCGGAAATCCAAATACTTTCCGCAACTTGGACGCGGTTCTCGGTTTGCTCGATGCCCGACAGGGAAGGCAGCGCTTGTGAGAGCGCATAATACTGTTAATATGTACAGTATCATGCCAACTCACCAGACCGATCCCCGCCTTCTCTCCCTGCTGCATACCCCCGGGTTGTGGCGGGGCAGCGCTCATGCCGCCACAAGGTCAGCGTTCGCTGACAGCGGGGTGAGCACCGGCTTTCCCGCGCTCGATGCCTGTCTACCCTGGCAGGGCTGGCCGCGCGGGGCACTGGTGGAAATCATCACGCCCCTGTGGGGCATCGGAGAACTGCAGCTGGTGCTGCCGCTGCTGCAACAGATCAGCCAGGAGGGCAGCAACAGTGTCTGGTTCGCTCCGCCCTGTTCGCCATATGCGCCCGCCTTGCTGGCCAGCGGCATCAACCCCGCCCATCTCTACGTGGTCTCGGCTCCCGCTGCGCAGCTGCTGTGGGGCATCGAGAAGGCGCTGCAGGATGCCGCCTGCGCCCTGGTGCTGGCCTGGCCGGGCCGGGTGAGTCACCGCCAGATCCGCCGTCTGCAGCTGGCCGCCAGTGCCGGCAACACCCTGGGCATCCTGTTTCATCACGGCGCCCTGCGGCAGTCCACGGCAGCCCTGCGGCTGCGGGTGGAGGCCACCCGGCAGGGTTTGCGCGTTGAGGTGCTCAAGGCGCGTGGCAGCTACCGTCAAAGCACAGTGGCACTCGCGAGGGAGGCGCCATGACAGGACGCCTCCACCAGTTGCCCTTGCTCGGCCGCCCCCAGCGCACACTGCGCGTGGCCCGAGCGCGCATGCCACAGACGACGCCGGGCAAGACGCCAAGGCCGCCGCTGTGGTATGCCATCGCCCTGCCGCAGCTGCTGGGCATTCCCGATGCGCAGGTGCGCGAGGAAAAACTGGCCCTGCTGGCCCGGCAACTGGGGCAGCTCAGCGGCACGGTCAGCGTGGAAGCCCCCGATTCCCTGGTGTTCGAGGCGCGCAGCTCGCTGCGCTATTTCGGCGGTATCCACTCGCTGCGCACGCATTGCCGCCAGCTGCTGCAGCCCCTGCTGAGTGAGTGGGGACTTCCTGTCGACTTCCATCAGGCTGCCAGCCCCACGCCCGCCGCCAGCCTGCTGCTGGCCCGCGCGGGCTGCAATCTGCTGGTCCATCGCCGGGAGAATCTGCGCTCCGCCCTGGGCCGGCTGTCGGTGCAAAGCCTGACGCTGTCGCAGCAGCGCCGGCAACAATTGCACAACAGCGGGCTGCGTCTGCTGCGGGATGTCTGGCGCCTGCCCGCGCATGCACTCGGGCAGCGCTTCGGCACACAGTTCCTGCGCCAGCTCGATCAGTGCCTGGGGCATGTCGCCACGCCGGTCAAGGCCTACGAGAGCCCGCCACGCTTCAACAGCAGCCTGGAATTCGACTACGCCGTGGAAGGCAGCGAGCGCCTGCTGCCGGCCATCGAGGAACTGCTGGAGCGGCTGTGCGCCTTCCTGCGGGCGCGGAATCTGAGCACCCTGCATCTGCAGCTGAGCCTGCAGCACGAAGCCCAGGCCCCCACGCTGATCGCGCTCGACATGCGTCACCCCGGCCAGTCCCGCGCGCCGCTGCAGCTGCTGCTGGAAACCCGCCTCAGCACGCTCACACTGCCGGCGCCCGTCTGCGGCGTGCAGCTGGAAGCCTGGCGCTTCAAATCGGCGGCGGCGGGCACACAGTCGCTCGCCGGCTTCAGCGCTGGCGAAGGCGCGGCCGCGCAGACAGGGCCCGCGCGCATCGCGCCGCTGCTGGGGCTGCTGCAGGCCAGACTGGGCGATGCTGCCGTGCACAGCCTGCAGTGTCAGGCGGACCACTGCCCGGAGCTGGCAACCAGCCCGACGCCGGGTGACGCACAGACCGGCCGCCCCCCCATGCTGGCACTGCAGGCCCGGCGCCCCTGCTGGCTGCTGCCGGCCCCGGTGCAGTTGCAGCAGCACGCCGGGCAGCTGCTCTACCGCGGGCCGCTGCAGCTGCTGAGCGGCCCCGAGCGCATCGAGACGCGCTGGTGGAGCGGCCAGGAGGTGTGCCGGGATTACTACGTGGCGACGAACCCGCGCGGCATGCGGCTGTGGATCTTCCACGAGCGCGAGGGCGAGCGGCGCTGGTTCGTGCACGGCATCTTCGACTGACGCGCGCTCAACAGAAATCCCGCGAACGCAGCGACATCTGCGCCAGCCAGGCGCTCAAGTCCACCAGATCGGCGGCAATCACGTGCACCACGTCCTCGCTGATCTGCAGCGTGCCCGCCACGCCAAGAAGACTGGCCTCGCGCACCAACCGAGGCTGCCGCGCCGTCACCGCCGGCCAGATCACCACGTTCACGAAGCCGGTCTCATCCTCCAGGGTCACGAAGGTCACCCCCGACGCCGTCTGCGGCCGCTGCCGCGAGGTGACGATTCCCGTCACCTTCACCCGCGCCCCATGGCCATGCTTCATGAGACTGGCGGCCGGCACCACGTGGTACTGCTGCAGATGCGCACGCAGCAGCGCCAGAGGATGCCGACGCAGCGTGAGGCCCACACTGTTGTAGTCGGCGATGACCTCCTGGGATTCGGACGGCGCTGGCAACAGCAGGGCCACCGCTGGCGGCGCGGGCCAGTCGGTCTGACCAGAGGTGGCGAACAGCGGCAGCGGCGGCTCATGGCCAGCCACGTCCCAGAAGGCGCGATGGCGATGCCCGGCCAGCGTGCGCAGCGCATCCGCGGCGGCCAGACTCTCCCGGTCGGCGGCATCGATGCCCGTGCGCTCGATCAGTGTCTGCACGCAGCGGAAAGGCCCCGCCTGCCGCGCCTCGCACAGCCGGTGCGCCCCCGCCAGCGACAAGCCCTTCACCAGGCACAGCCCCAGCCGCAGCGCCGGCGCATGCGCCTGGCCGGGCGTGAAGACCAGCGTGCAGTCCCACTCACTGTGGTTCACATCCACCGGCAGCACGCTCACCCCGTGACGCTGCACGTCCTGCACCAGCTGTGAGGGCGCGTAGAAACCCATGGGCTGGCTGTTGAGCAGGGCACAGGTGAAGGCCGCCGGGTAATGGCATTTCAGCCAGGAGGAGACATAGGCCAGCAGAGCGAAGCTGGCAGAGTGGGATTCGGGGAAGCCATAGTCGGCGAAGCCCTTGATCTGGCTGTAGATCTGTTCGGCGAAGGCGTCGCTGTAGCCGCGTTCGCGCATGCCCGCCTTGAGCTTTTCCTGAAACGGCTCCAGCCCGCCTTTCTTCTTCCACGCTGCCATGGCCCGGCGCAGCTGATCGGCCTCGCCGCCCGTGAAGCCCGCCGCCACGATGGCCACCTTCATCACCTGTTCCTGGAAGATGGGCACGCCCAGGGTGCGTGCCAGCACCTCCCGGATGGCCTCGCTGGGGTAGCTCACGGGCTCGCGTCCGCTGCGCCGCGCCAGGTATGGATGCACCATGTTGCCCTGGATGGGGCCGGGCCGGACGATGGCGATCTGGATGACCAGATCGTAGTAATTGCGCGGCTTGAGCCGCGGCAGCATGCTCATCTGGGCACGCGACTCGATCTGGAACACGCCCACCGTGTCGGCCGCGCAGAGCATGTCGTAGACCTGCGCGTCCTCGCCCGGCACGTCGGCCAGGCTCAGCGGCGGCAGCGCGGCGCGCGCCGGATAGCGGTTCACCAGGGCGATGGCCTTGCGGATGGCCGTCAGCATGCCCAGCGCCAGCACGTCCACCTTCAGCAGGCCCAGCGCCTCCAGGTCGTCTTTCTCCCACTGGATGACGGTGCGTCCGGGCATGGCGGCGTTCTCCACCGGCACCAGCTGCGAGAGCGGGCCCTGACTGATGACGAAGCCCCCCACATGCTGGGAGAGATGGCGGGGAAAGCCGAGCAGGGCGCGCACCAGGCTGACCAGCAGCGCCAGCCGCCCGGGCGGCAGGGACAGCGCCTCCACCTCGGGGCCGGTGACGATCTCCTGGCCATACCAGTCCACCGACTTCGCCAGCACTTCCACCGCGTCGGCCGCGATGCCCAGCGCCCCCGCCACATCGCGGATGGCACTGCGCGCGCGGTAGCAGATCACCGTGGCCGCCAGCGCCGCCCGTTCGCGGCCGTACTTGGTGTAGAGGTACTGGATGACCTCCTCGCGCCGCTCGTGCTCGAAGTCGACATCGATGTCCGGCGGCTCGTCCCGCTCCTTCGACAGGAAGCGCTCGAACAGCAGCTGCATGCGGTCCGGGTCCACCGCCGTGATGCCCAGGCAGTAGCAGATCGCCGAATTGGCCGCCGAGCCCCGGCCCTGGCACAGGATGCCCCGGGCGCGGGCGAAGACGACGAGGTCGTGCACGGTGAGGAAGAAGTGCTCGTAACCCAACTCGGCCACCAGACCCAGCTCCTTTTCCACCAGCGCCCGCACCCGCGCCGAAGGCCCCTGCGGCCAGCGTTCGCGCAGGCCGCACTCCGTCAGCGCCCGCAGCCAGCTGGCCGGGGTGTGACCGGCCGGCACCAGTTCGTGAGGGTATTCGTAGCGCAGCTCGCTCAGCGAGAAACGGCAGCGCGCGGCGATGCGCACGCTTTCCTCCAGCAGCGCGGTCGGGTAGAGCTTGGCCAGGCGCGCACGCGGGCGCAGATGCTGCTCGTTGTTGGGCGCGGCGGCGAAGCCCAGGGTGTCGAGCGTGCAGCCCAGGCGGATCGCCGTGAGGGTGTCGAGCAGCGGCCGGCGCTGCGGCTCGTGCATCAGCACGCCGCCACTGGCCACCAGGGGCAGCCCCAGGGTTTTCCCCAGCGCCTGCAGCGTGTCGAGCCAGCGCCGGTCATTGCCCCGCAGATGCAGCTCGACGCCAAGCCACAGCCGCCCGGGGAACACGCCCGCCAGCCAGCGGCCGTCGTCTTCGTCGAGCGCGGCCGGGGTCGGGGCCGGCACCCAGAGCGCCAGACAGGCGTCCAGCGCCTCGGCCTGCAGCATGCCGCGCTCCAGCAGATACTGACCCTTGGCTGCCGCGCGCCGGGCCAGGGTGATCAAGGCACTGATCTGCCCGTAGGCGCGCCGGTCGGGCGCCAGGAGCACCAGGCACAGGCCATCCGCCAGCAGGAAGTGACTGCCGACAATCAGCGTGAGGCCCAGCTCGCGCGCCGCGACATGCGCCCGCACCACGCCTCCCAGCGAGCACTCGTCGGTGAGGGCCAGCGCCGCATAGCCCAGGGCATGGGCCTGGCGTACCAGCTCCTCGGGAAAGGAGGCGGCGTGCAGAAAACTGAAGTTGCTGAGGCAATGCAGCTCGGCATAGGCGGGGGCATTCATGGGGAGGCACACGGAAAATACTGAGTTTATGTACAGTATTCCGCCCGCCACCCGGGCGTCAAGCGTGGATATGTGACGCAGAATTGGTGACGAGCCCACTGCCGATGCCATAATGCCCGCCCATGAACCCCAGCACTCGCAGAGCACAGCCACCTTCCTCGCTTCCCCGCGCCAGTCAGGGCTTCGCCTGGTTCTGGTCCTTGCTGGGGCTGGCCGTGCTGGCCTTCGCGGCCTGGTGCGTGAAGATCGACTACGAGATCCGCCGCGACTTCGAAGCCCTGCAATGGGAACTGCCCGCCCGCATCTACGCCCGCCCGCTAGAGATCTATGCCGGCGCCCACGTCAGCACCGCCCGGCTCACCGATCAGCTGCGCCGCCTGGGCTATCGCGAGAGCAGCGAGCTGCGCAATCCCGGCGAGTTCCAGGCCAGCGGCAACCGCGTCAGCCTGTGGACGCGCGGCTTCGAATTCTGGGACGGCGCCGAGCCCAGCCTCTACGTGAATGTGGAATTCGAGGGCAACCGCATCCGCGAGATGTGGGGCGACCAACGTACCGGCATGGTGCCGCTGGTGCGGCTGGAGCCTGCCGAGATCGCCCTGATCAACCCGGGCAATGGCGAGGACCGCGTGCCCATCAGCCTGGAAGACGTGCCGCCCGATCTGGTGGAAGCCATCATCGCGGTGGAGGACCAGCGCTTCTACAGCCACTTCGGCGTCGACCCGATCGGCATCCTGCGCGCCCTGGTGGCCAATCTGCGCGCCGGCGAGATCGTGCAGGGCGGCAGCACGCTGACCCAGCAGCTGGTGAAGAACCTTTACCTGAACCGCGAACAGACGCTGCGTCGCAAGGCCGAGGAAGCGCTGATGGCGCTGGCGCTGGAACTGCATTTCAGCAAGGACGAGATTCTCACCGCCTACCTCAACGAAGTCTTCCTGGGCCAGCAGGGCAATCGCGCCATCCACGGCTTCGCGCTGGCCGCCGAGTTCTACTTCAGCCGCAGCCTGGACGAGCTCAGCCTGGACGAACTGGCCCTGCTGGCCGGCCTGCCGCGCGGCGCGTCCTACTACAACCCGATGCGTTTCCCCGAGCGGGCGGTGGAGCGGCGCAACGTGGTGCTGGCGCGCATGCTCTCCCAGGGCTACATCAGCGCCCCCGACCACGAGGACGCCCGCAACGCCACCCTGCGCGTGAATGCCCGCGCTCCGCGCCAGAACGCCGGCTATCCGGCCTTCATGGAGCTGGTGCGCCAGGACCTGGCGCGCGACTACGATGCCGAGGCCTTGCGTACCGAGGGTCTGCGCATCTTCACCACCGTGGACCTGCACGTGCAGAGCACCATGGAAGCCACCCTGGAAGAAGCCGTGAAAGCCGTGGAGCGTCCGGTCAGTGAGGGCAAACTGGAAGCCGCCGTGGTGATCACCGACGCCGTGACCGGCGAAGTGCGCGCCGTCGCGGGCGGCCGGCAGCGCGGCTATGCCGGCTTCAACCGGGCCCTGAATGCCGTGCGGCCCATCGGCTCGCTGGTCAAGCCGGCAGTCTATCTGGCGGCGCTGGAGTCGGGCCGCTTCACCCTGGCCTCGGTGCTGTCCGATCGACCCGTCACCCTGCAGTCGCGCGGCTCGCCCGCCTGGTCGCCCAGCAATTACGACGACAAGATCTTCGGCGATGTGTACCTGCACGACGCGCTGGAGCGCTCCATGAACCTGGCCACCGTGGACCTGGGCATGCAGGTGGGCCTGGACAAGGTGGGCGAGATGCTCGGCCGGCTCGGCTTCGAGCGCGAGGTGCCACAGTTCCCCTCCATGCTGCTGGGCTCCGTGGACATGGCGCCGGTGGAAGTCGCCCAGCTCTACCAGACCCTGGCCGGCAACGGCTTCCGCTCGCCCCTGCGCACGGTCGAGGCCGTGACCACGCCCACGGGCGAACCGCTGGAGCGCTATGGCATCGAGACGGAACAGGTGGTCGACGCGGCCTCCATGTACCTGCTGGAATATGCCCTGCAGGGCGTGTTCGAGCGCGGCACCGCACAGACGGCACGCAACCGGCTCGACGCCAGCCTGCCCCTGGCCGGCAAGACGGGCACCACCAATGACCTGCGCGACAGCTGGTTCGCCGGCTATGGCGACGACCTGGTGGGCGTGGTCTGGCTGGGCAACGACGACAATTCCGACACCGGGCTGACCGGCGCCACCGGGGCCCTGCGGGTGTGGACAGACATCATGCGCGACCTGGATATCCAGCCGCGCCTGACGATTCCGCCGGCCAACGTGGTCTGGCAGCGCGTGGCCCTGGGGCCGGTGCGCGATGGCGCCCAGCGCGACTGCCGCCTGACCAATTCCTTGCCTTTCCTGCCTGGCCGCCTGCCGGACCCGGCCGTCAACTGTGAAGACGAAGGCTCCCTCATGGACCGCTTCTTCAATCGTTTCGGGGACTTATGATCATGCTGACTCGTGTGCTGCCCATCCTCTGCTTCAGTCTGTTGAGCGCCTGCGCCGGCATGGACGGCGGCCGGGGCATTCCCGCCCCGGTGGAGGACCGCTCCGGCGCCGGGGCGCCCGTGCAAGGCCAGAGCACCACGACTCCCGTACCCGCGCAGCCCGCCACCCCGCCGGCCGCCCGCACCAATCCCGCGCGCAGCGTTGTGCCCGGCATTGATGACCTGCCCCCGCGCACCGTCACACCCGGCCTTCCAGGCCAGCCGGCTCCCGCGCCGCTGGAGCCCGCGCCCGCACCAATGCCCATGCCCGGCATGCCGGCCACGGCCGAAGAGGCGCTGCTGCTGGAAGTGGATGCCGCGCTGGCGGCGGGCGACATGGAGCGCGCTGCCGCCGTGGCCGAACGGGCCGTGCGCATCGCCCCGCGCGATGCGAATCTGTGGTTCCGCCTGGCCAGCATCCGCGCGCGGCAGGGTCGTAGCGATGAAGCCGCCGGCATCGCCCGCCGGGCCCAGAGTTTCGCTGCGCCGGAATCCCCGGTGGCGCGGCAGATCGACGAGTTCCTGCGCACGCTGCCCTGAAAGGACTGCGGCCTGCCTTTGAAGTGCGTCACCGAGCATGACGACGAGGGCCGCGTCTGCGCGAGGTCCTGCCCAGCCGGGCGCTGAGCGATCCCTTCGCCGAGAAGAAACGGCCCTGGAAACTGTGGCTGACGCTGCTGGTGCTGGCCGCCGCCGGCGTGGCGGCCTGGCAGCTGGGCTATCTGCCGTTCTAGAGCAGGGCGATGCCGAAGCGGCGCAGCAGCAGCCCCCAGAGCAGGAAGAGGATGACGGTGAGCACGGCGCTGGCCCCCAGCGCCAGCCAGAAGCCCAGCGTGCGCTGCAGCCAGGGGAACAGCAGGAACATGGGCAGCGTCGGCACCACATACCAGAACGTGTACCAGGCGTGATCGGCAATGCGCTGGGGCGTCTGGTTCTCCACCTGCATCCAGATCAGCACCAGAAAACTCACCAGCGGCAGCGCCGCGATCAGGGCCCCCAGCTGCGCATTGCGGCGCGCGATCTCGGACACCAGCACCACCACGGCGGCGGTGACCAGGTATTTCACGGCCAGCAACATCGGCATTCTCCTCTTGGTTCAGGCCCGCCAGCGCAGGCGGATCTGCTTCTCGACTTCCAGGATCACGAACATCAGCACCCCGATGCCCAGCACCATCAGGGCCTCGTCCAGCGGCACCGCAGCCGTGCCGAACACCTGCTGCATGAACGGCAGATAGGTCAGTGCGCCCTGGGCCAGCACCACGACGACGATGGCGCCCCACAGCACCGGCGTGCCCTTGAGTGAGCGCCAGGTCAGTGAGCTGCCATACAGTTTGCGGATGAACAGCAGGTTGAAGATCTCCAGCACCACCAGCGTATTCACGGCCAGCGTGCGCGCCAGCTCGATGCTCTGCCCGCGCTCGATGGCCACTGCGTAGATGCCATAGACCCCCACCAGAAACAGCAGGGACACGAAGCCGATCTGCCAGGCCAGCGCCGGCCCGATCAGGGACTCGCCCCGCAGGCGCGGCGGCCGGCGCATGGTGTTCTCCTCGGTGGGCTCGAAGGCAAGGGTCAGTCCCAGCGCCACGGTGGTCACCAGATTCACCCAGAGGATCTGCACCGGCGTCACCGGAATGCTCATGCCGAACAGGATCGCCACCACGATGGTGATGCCTTCGCCCGCATTGGTGGGAATCTCCCAGCTGATCAGCTTGCGGATGTTGTCGTAGACGGTGCGGCCCTCGCGCACAGCGGCGGCGATGGAGGCGAAGTTGTCGTCGGCCAGCACCAGGTCGGCGGCCTCCCGCGCGGCCGCACTGCCCTTGCGCCCCATGGCAATGCCCGCGTCGGCCCGCTTGAGGGCCGGGGCGTCGTTCACGCCATCGCCCGTCATGGCCACGCTCAGGCCATGGGACTGCAGGGCCGTCACCAGGCGCAGCTTGTTCTCGGGGCTGGTGCGGGCGAACACATCGCAGTCCAGCACGGCGGCGGCCAGAGCCGCGTCGTCCATCGCATCCAGCTCGGCGCCGGTCAGCACTCGTGCAGGGTTCTGCAGCCCGATCTGCCGCGCGATGGCGGCGGCGGTGAGGGCGTGGTCACCCGTGATCATCTTCACGCGGATGCCCGCCTCGTGGCAGGACGCCACGGCCGTCACGGCCTCGGCACGCGGCGGATCGATCATGCCCACCAGCCCCAGCAGGCAGAGCCTGCCGTCCAGCTCTGCCGCCGTCAGTTCCGCGCGGCCATCCGCCAGGGTGCAGGTGGCGAGCGCGAGCACGCGCTGACCGGCGCTGGCGATGGCATCGGCCCGGGCGAGCCAGTCCTCACGCAGCAGCGGCGCCTCGCCTTGCTCTGTGCGCTGAAGGTGGCACATGGCCAGCACGCGCTCCGGGGCGCCCTTCAAGAACACCACGGCCTTAGCGCCAATGGCGTGCCGCGTGGCCATGAAGCGCAGACGCGAATCGAAGGGGATCAGGCCCGTGCGCGGCGTCTGCAGGGTGGCCGGCGTCCTGCCGCACTTGCCGGCGAAGGCCAGCAGGGCGCCCTCCATCGGATCCCCCTGTACCGTCCAGACGCCCTCGGCATGCTGCAGTACGGCGTCATTGCACAGGGCGGCGGCCATGGCCAGTTCCTGCAGCAGCGCCTGGTTCGCCGCGTCCACCGGGATGCCATCGGCGCTGAGGCGGCCCTGCGGGGCATAGCCGTCGCCTTCCACTTGCAGGGTCTGTGCGCCGGTCAACGCGGTGGCCACCAGCATCTCGTTGCGGGTGAGGGTGCCCGTCTTGTCGGTGCAGATGACCGAGACGGAGCCGATGGTCTCGATGGCCGGCAGACGGCGCACGATGGCGTTGCGCCGGGCCATCGCCCGCACGCCGATGGCGAGGGTGATGGTCAGCACGGCCGGCAGCCCCTCGGGGATGACCGAGACGGCGAAGCCCACCATGATCAGGAAGATCTCGTCGAAGGCGAAGCCGGCCAGCAGCCAGCCATAGGCCATCAGGAGCACGCAGACGGCCAGGATCACCAGCGTGAGCCAGCGCGAGAACACGGCCATCTGCGTCACCAGGGGCGTGCTCCGCTGCTGCACCGTGGACAGCAGGCCACTGATGCGCCCCACCTGGGTCTGCGCCCCGGTGGCCACCACTACGCCGCGCCCCTGGCCGGCCGCCACCAGGGTGCCCGAGAACAGCATGCCGAGTCGATCGCCCAGCGGCGCCTCGGCGTCCACCGCGGCGACGGACTTCTCCACCGGCACCGACTCCCCGGTGAGAATGGCCTCCTGAGCACGCAGACCGTGCGCCTGCAGCAGGCGCAGATCGGCCGGCACCTTGTCGCCCGCCTCCAGCAACACGATGTCGCCCGGCACCAAGGTGTCCGCCGCCACGCTCTGGCGCGCGCCGTCGCGCAGCACTGCCGCCTGCGGCGAGAGCATCTCGCGGATCGCCTCCAGCGCCTGCTCGGCCTTGCCCTCCTGTAGGTAGCCGATCACGGCGTTGGCGAGCACCACGATCAGGATGACCACGGTGTCCACCCAGTGACCGAGCAGGGCGGTCACGAGAGAGGCGCACAGCAGCACGTAGATCAGGATGTTGTGGAACTGCAGCAGGAAACGCATGAAGGCGGAGGTGCGGGGCGGTTCGGGCAGGCGATTGGGGCCGCTGGCGGCGAGCCGGCGCTGCACCTCGGCCGTGCTCAGGCCGTCGGCCGTGGCGGCAACGGCCTGCAGGGCCTCGTCCGGCGCCAGGGTGTGCCAGTGCTCGGGGCTGTCTTGCGGGGTCATGTCGTGCGGGTGCCTCAGGGTTGTTTCGCGAACTTCTGCACCCGACGGTTGATCACATCGGCGATCCAGGCGTTGCCGGCGGCATCCAGCGTCAGTGCGTGGGCCTCGCCGAACTGGCCGTTGCCCGTGCCCGGACTGCCGATGGACCCCAGCACATTGCCTTCCATGTCCACCCGCGCCAGTTCGCCGTCGAAGCCGGTGGTGATGTAGAGATAGCCGTCGTCGTGCAGGAACAGGGCACACACCATGGCATCGAAACGCCATTCGCGCAACAGCGCGCCCTGGGTGTCGAAGCGCTGGATGCGCATGTTCTCGCGATCGGCCACGTGCAGCACATCGTTGGCGTCGATCTCGATGGCGTGGGCCGCCACGAACTGGCCGGGACCGTAGCCCCGAGTGCCCCACTGGGTGATGAACTCACCCGCCGGGCTGAACTTCAGCACACGGGGAAGCTGCCCGCCGTGGCCCTGAGCCACATAGATGTTGCCGGCGGAATCCAGCGCCACATCATTCGGCTCGCTGAGCAGGTGCTGCCCGGCGGCCTCGTCCCATTCGCCGGCCTGCCCCTTGGTGCCGATTGTCAGCAGCACCTGGCCATCGGCGTCCAGCTTCAGCACCACATGATCGTTGACGTCGGTGACCCAGAGATGACCGTCCGCATCGATGTGCAGGCCGTGCGCCCGGGCCAGCAGATTCTCGGCGCCGAAGCCGCGCAGGAAGCGGCCGTCGGCGGTGAATTCCAGGAAGGGCTGCGGGTCACGGCTCAGCACGATCAGAGTGTTCTGCGGCGTCATCGCCACGCCGGCATAGGAGGCTGGCTCCATGGACGCTGGCAGTGTCAGCGCCTCGGTGAAGGGCACGGCCACGTAGTCGGGCAGCGTCCACGTGTGCAGCGGCAACAGCGGGCGGATAGGCCGCTGGGCCAGGGCGTGAGAGGAGGTGAACAGCAGGATCAGGCAGGCAAGGGTCAGAATACGCATGGTCGCTCTCCGGCGAAGGTTGTCTTGGCATGCAGCCGAAACATTCGGCAGGAATGCATCATGACGGCAGCGCCTGCTGCTTGTCACGCGCGATGCCAATCCTGCAGGCTGGTGCAGAGGCATCCGCTACCCGGAGAGCGAAGCCTGCCCCGGGCGGGGGTTAGAACGTCCCCCGCACCTTGAACGCCAGCTGTGCGCCCGTGGTGGAACAGTTGTTTTCGATTTCCTTGAGGATGCCGTCACGCATGTAGCCATCGTAGCGGCGACGCAGCGCACAGGCCTCGAAGTCGGCCAGGTTGCTGCCCTCCAGGCGATAGGTCAGGCCGGCGAAGCCCACCATCTCCACGAAGGCGCTCAGGTTGGTGGGGATGATCCAGGTGAAGCGGCTGTCGTTCTCGTAGATGTACCGGCCATCATGGGCACGACCGTTGTAGGTCACGCCATAACTCAGATTGTAGGCCGGCAGGTCATGCCGGTAGGTCACGCGCAGACTGCCACGGTCATACGGCGGGAAGCGGTGCGAGTAGGGCACGAACGGATCGTTCTCGAACTTCGCGCTCTGCGCCGTGAGCGAGGCAGTCAGCAGCGCCTGGGGCAGACCGAGGAAGCCCAGACGCAGACTCGCGTTGCTGATCAGGCCATAGGCCACTGCCGGGCCGATGTTGCCATTGGTGGACTGCAGACTGGCCACCGAGGGCGAGATGTCGATCTTGCCGATCTTGTTGTCGAAGTCGTAGTAGAACAGCCGCGTGTTGAGGGTGCCGGCGTCGCTGGGCAGACGATAGTCCAGCGTGAGTTCGGCACGCAGGCTTTCCTCGGGTTCCAGTGTCGGGTTGCCCGCCACGGTGTCGCGGTCGATGTCGCGCTCGTCGATGGTGCGCGAGAAATCCGCGAAAGTGAGTTGCGAGACGAAACGTTCCAGAGTGCCACGCACCTGCAGCGTGCTGCTCAAGTCATAGCGCAGATCCACCTTCGGCTTGACATAACGGAAATCGCGCGTGTTGTTCACATCGCCCGACTGCGAAATCTCCGAGAATTCCGCCACCACCGTGGTTTCCAGCGTCATGCGCGGATTGACCTGCCAGGTGTGCACCGCGAAGGGTTCGTAGCGAATCTCTTCCACCGTGGAAAACGCATTGGGCAGCACCACCGGCGTGAGACCGCCGTATTCCGGCACGCCCGCAGCGGCGGTGCGCACGCCCTGACGCAGGCCCGAGTTCTGCGTGGTCAGCGCGCGCTCCACACCCAGCTCCACGCCCTGGCCCTCGGCCATGTTGAAGGTGTAGGAGCCGCGCACGATCTTTTCCTGATACACGCTGCTGGTGTCCAGGAACAGATTCTTCACGCCGGCGTCGGTGGGCGACGTGGCACGGTAGCGTTCACGCGTGGACTGATTGTCGCGCTCGTTCACGATGAACAGGCCCTTCAGACGACTGCCGCTGTCGAAGCGATGCTCATAGTCCCCGCCTACTTCCCAGTTGGTCGCCGTAGCCGGAATCGTCTCGCGTTCGATGAAGGTGCTCAACGGCGTGGTGCGCTGATTGACATAGGTGCGCTGCAGCTTCACGGGCGGGTCCTGCTCGCCGTAAAGCGCGTTGAAGGTCACGCTGTCGTTCGGGGTGAGCGCATAGCCCAGGGTGGTGTTGAAGGTGTAGTTGGTCTGATCGCGATAGCGGTCGGCGGCGATGGTCTCGTTGGGTGAGAAGTCGCCGAGGATGCTGGTCTCGAAACTTTCCTGATGCTCATAGGCACTCACCACCTGGCCACTGAACAGGTAATTGAGCTGGCCGCGCTGCCCGCTCAGCGACAGCGAGCCGCCCGGGTTCAGCGTGCTGTCGCTGTACTGGGTCACGTTGATCTCGCTGGCCAGCGTGCTGGTGGGCAGCGCCTCGAGCAACACGATGTTGACGATCTGGTTGCTGTTCTGCACGTCGAGATCGCTGGACGAACCGCGGATGATCTCGATGCGCGCCACTTGATCGGCCGGAATGCGGGCCAGCTGGCTGCGTGCCTCGTTGGCCTTGCCGGCCATGCGCTTGCCGTCGATCAGGATCTGCGAGCTCGCCCCCAGCCCGCGATTGCCGTCACTGGAGGCAGACGAGGGGGTGCTGGTCTGCAGGATCATCTCGATGCCTGGCACACGGTCGAGCATGTCGTTGACGGTCAGCGCGCCGGACCCCTGGAAGAAATCGGCGCCGTAGGTGACGGTGGAATCGGCTTCGGGGCTCTGAGCAAGAGCACTGCTGATGGCGGTGGCAAGAATGAACGCAGACGCAAGACGAAATGGGGCGGAACGTGGCATGGGACTCCTGGACAGCTCTGAGTTATTGTTGGCCGCAACGCTACAGACTGTCACGTTGCGTGTATATACACGATATGTGGCGATTTGTTACCGTGCCCGGACTTGCTTTGCCCTTCAGGAATGCGCTGACCATGACGACCGCCACGACTCCCGTCCCTCTCGCACCCGACTTCACGCCGGCCGACAGCCCCTGCAATCTGTTCTTTCTGCGCCGCGCCGCACGGGCCGTGAGCCGGCAGTACGACGCGATCATGAAGGACGGCGGGGCCCACGCGCCGCAGTTCAGCGTGCTGTTCGTGCTCAGCGTGGAGGGGGGGCTGTCGATCACCGAGCTGGCGCAGCAGATGGGCATGGACAGAAGCTCCATGAGCCGCAATCTGCAACTGTTGCAGACACAGGGCCTGATCGAGCTGAGCGGGGAGGGCTCGGTGCGCGCACGCCAGGTCTGCCTGACGCCGGCAGGCCACGCCGCCCTGCAGACCCTGCTGCCCCTGTGGCGGCAGGCACAGTCCGACTTCCTGGCCCACCTGGGCGAGGCCGACACGGCGCTGCTGATCTCCCTGCTGGGGCGCGTGGCGCAGATCGAGGCGAAGGGCTGAGTGCGCGTCAGCGCCCGTCAGCCCGCTGCCTGGCTCACCCTCCGCACGAAGTCCGCGACATCTCCCGCAAACTCCCGCAGAAACGCCGCCTTGTCGGCCACCGTCTCCACCGCATGGGGCGGAGGTGCGTCCATGAAGGAGAAATGGCCGGCCTCCTCGACCAGGCACAGGTCCACCGTCACGGACGCTGACAGGGTGTCCGCCAGCCACTGCGCCTGCGACGCCGTCAGCAGACACAGGCTGCGCAGGCGAGCATCCTCTGCGATCGGCAGCCGGAAGCCCGGCCCGAGCCACATTCCGGCCCCGACCACGGCGAGCAGGGTCGAGGCGCCAATGGAATGCCCCACGCCGACAACGGGCACGCCGGACGGCGCGAGGGCATCGAGGGTCAGCGCCAGGCGCCGCCGCCCGGCGCTGCACTTCACGCGCGAGCCGCGCCAGCACCTGTTGATTGGCCTCAGCCAGAAAGCCGGCCAGCGGCGCGAAGTCCTCGGCGCTGTCGAAGCGCTGCTCCCAGTGCACCTGTGTCGAATCCCCCTGCAGCTGCAGCGCGATGCGCAAAACGAAGTGATGATCGGCGCAGGGGTGGTCCAGCACCAGCAGGCGGTCGGGAACGAATTCGAGCACACGGTACTCGTTGGGATAACTGACCCCATCGGGCCCTTGCAGCGTCAGAAGCCACCTGGCCCCTGGCTGCGTGCCGAACGCGTGCACCGTGCTGCTGAAGCCATCCGGCCCCCACCAGTGCGAGAGGCTGTGCTCATCGCACAACGTGGCGAAGATGGCCTGCGGGGAAGCGGTGACGGTGAGGCTGCGGATGTCGGCGTGGGCGGTGTTCATGCGCAGGCTCAGAGAAGTCGCGTGCCCAGCGGCACGTCCTGGTCGGGCACGCACAGCGCCACGGCGCCATCCGCCCGGTGAAAGCCGGTGATCAGGCACTCCGACATCAGCGGCCCGATCTGCTTGCGGGGAAAATTGACCACACCCACCACGAGTCGGCCGACCAGATCCTCGGGTTGATAGAGCGCCGTGAGCTGCGCGCTGGACTTGCGAATGCCGATCTCCTCGCCGAAATCCACCTGCAGGATGTAAGCCGGCTTGCGCGCGCCCTCGAACACACTGGCGCTGAGCACGCGGCCGACGCGCAGTTCCACGCGCAGAAAATCGTCGAAGCTGATGGGGTGCATGGGGACTTCCACAATATTGGACGGGGCAGCACAGGGGGCTGTCAGACTCTGTCCTTGAGGGTCGAATGTATCTTGCTCTTTTCGCGCTTGCCTACCGCGATGACATACACGACGAGTTCATCATCGACCACCTCGTAGGCCAGTCGATATCCGGCGGAGCGCAGCTTGATCTTGTAGACAGACTCGTATCCTCGGAGCTTGTCTGCCGCCACTCTGGGGTTTTCCAGCCGCTCAGCCAGCTTCTTCTTGAGCTGACTGCGTACCGTGGCACCCAGCTTTTCCCACTCCTTGAGTGCGGCGGGCAGAAAGCGAAGCTTATAGGTCATCCAGAGATACCGGGATGGCCTTGTCCTTGTCGCCCTTTCTCTCTTCCACCAACAAGGCAAGCTCCAGGTCTTCCAGCATATCCATCATCGTTTCATAGGTTTCCGCCGGCACCAGATAGGCAGCCGGCTTGTTGTGATTCAGCACCGCAATGGGAGAACCACTGGCCTGAGCAAGCAGGGCCGATGGATTCTTCTTCAATTCTGAGATGCTGACGGAAAAATCTGCCAATACCTGTCGCATGGAACACCTATATATAGAGCTTAATTATGGTCAGATATTAGCCCATTAATTCCTGGTCAGCCACAAGAGAGAATGCCGGCATGACCGAGTATGGCACTCAGAACCGCAGCGTGTAATTGAACTTCAACGCGCCACCCCGGGAGAGCGTCGAGAAGCGGCTGTCGGCCAGCGGGCCATCGTCGTACAGCCAGTTGTTGCTCCACACCAGGAACACGTCATTGCCCGGCTGCACCGTCCAGCGCACCCGCGCGTAGACGCCCACCACCTCCGACAAGTCGTCGTACTGCACATTGCCGGTCAGCGACGTCCACGGGCTCAGGTTCCAGGCCCAGGACAGACGCAGCAGATTGGTCTCGAAATCCCCCTGCGGCAGGCTCACCTCGTTGTGCTGGTAGGTGGTGGTCATCTGCACGCCGCCGCGGGTGCGCACGGTGCCGGACACATCCAGAGTGTCGCGCTCGCCCCCCCAGAACTCGGAGTGCTCGAACTCCAGCGTGCCCGACAGCATGCGGCGCCCGGCCGTGCTGACATCGAAGGACCAGCTGTCGGAATCGTAGTCGCCCGGCAGGATGCGGATCGCGTCCGCGCCGCTGCCGTACACGGTGAACACGCGGTCCAGCCGCTCGAAGTTGCGGCCGATCTCGACGCCCACCCGGTCGCCGCTCTCGAAGTTGATCTGCAGCGGTGTGATCTCGAGGTTGCGCGTCAGCAGACGGTCATTCAGATCGGTCAGGTACTCGAACTCGATCTCGTGTTCCGTCTGCCGAATGAAGTCCCAGCGCTCCGGGCGCGGGGCATACGTCAGCGTCGGCGCATGGCGGCGGAAGCCTCGACGCTCCACGAAGCCCAGGGCCGGGTCCCACTGTTCGCCGAACTCGCGGTGCGAGGAGCTCAGGCGCAGCAGATCATTGGGAAAGGCCAGGTCGATGCCACTGGCCCGACGCTCGGAGGCGTTCAGGTCGCCCCCGGCCAGCGGGTCGGTGTGATAGAGCAGGAAGCCCTCGACCTGGGCGTTGTAGCGCCCCAGGAACTGCGAGGTGAAGAAGTCGAAGTCCGCGCCCACTGTGTGCCGATCCTCCAGCGCCCCCGCGCCCGCCACGGTGTCCGAGGCGCGCCGGGTGTAGATCAGGCCCACATGGGATTGCTGGAACAGGCTGCGCTTCACCCGCCCCACCGTGAAATCCTCGGCCGCCCAGGGGCGCGCCGTGCCATCGCCGCGCTCCAGCTCCGTCTCGCCGGTGCGCACCTGATACAGGCCCAGCTCGTAGTTGCCCACCTGGCCACCCAGCCGCGCGCCGAAGTCGATGGGCACTTCCTGCCCGTCCACCAGGCCGATGCGGCGACTGAAGAAGGGGTCGGCGCCGCTCAGGGAGAACACGCCCGAGCCTTCCAGGAAGAACTCGCGCTGTTCCGGGAAGCGCAGGGGGAAGCGCGTGAGGTTCACCTGGCGGCTGTCGACTTCGGTTTCCGCGAAGTCGGTGTTGATCGTCAGGGCCGTGCGCAGCGAGGGCGTCAGCGAATAGGTGATGTCGATGCCCGCCGTGGCGTCACTGCCCCGGGACGCGCCGGCGGCGGGGCCGCCTTTGGTGGACGCGTTGAGGAAGGGTTTCAGCTCGATGCCCCGGCCCTGACTCAAGCCGCTCAGGCCCTGCAGCTGCCCGGTGTGCACCGGTCGGAACAGGCCCTCGGTGCGGCGCCAGCCGTTCCACAGGATCTCCTCGTTGTGGCGGCGGATGGTGCGCTGGAAGTTGATACCCCAGGCGGTCAGCGCCGGGTCGAAGTTCAATGTCGAGAACGGGATGCGGATCTCTGCCGACCAGCCGTTCTCCAGAATGCGGGTGCGCATGTTCCAGAGGCCGTTCCAGCGCTTGTTGAAGCCGCCGCCACCCTCGATCAGCCCGTCGCCCAGCAGGCCCGCCGGATTGGTCTCGAAGAAATAGCCGGTGCGGTTGTCGTCGAAGGTGCTGATGATCCACATGAAGCGGTCGTCGGTGCCCAGGCCCGCATCACGCTGCAGCTGATAGGCCAGGATGCCTTCAGGGTTGGAGTCGTGGAGCATGGCGCCGATGTAGAGCGCCTCGTCGTCATAGAGCACGCGGATCTCGGTGGGCTCGCTGGGTTCGCCGCCCTCCACCGGCTCCTGCTGGCGGAACTGCGTGATCGGCCGTGCCTGGGCCCAGACGGCGTCGTCCAGGGTGCCGTCCAGCTCCACCGCGCTGCCGGCCGGGATGCGCGTGGCCTGCAGGGAGGGGCGCACCTCGGTGGTGGTGACGGCGTTCTGGGCCAGGGCGCTCGGGCAAAGCAGGACAGTGGCCAGCAGCAGGGGGCTGCCGCGGCGCGGCGAACAGGGGAAGATCACAGGCAACCTCGCGGGGTTCAAGGAATGGGCGAAGACCCGCCGGGCGGGCCGCGTACTGAGACATAGACCCAGATCGCGGCCAAAACTTCTTCGCCCGCCCGAAGCGGCGTGCTCAGTCCCCGCGCAGCAGCACCAGCTCGCCCTTCTCCCCCACCCGCCGGGTCGGAATCACCGAGCGGTCCAGATCGCCCTTGAGGGTCTCGAACAGATCCGTGGCGAAGCGCCGGTTGCCGATATGCCAGGAGTGATCGAAGGCGCCCAGCTCGGCCGCCTGATCGCGCGCGCGCAGCGCCTTGTCGCTGGCCAGCTGCTGGAAATACTCCGAGCAGTCCACGTCCACCGCCTTCGCCGGCGCATCGGCCGGCAGGCCCACTCTTCCGACGCGCGGCGCCACGCCCACCCGCTTGGCATTGGAGAGCTTGAGCACGGCGTCGTGGCGGTTGGAGTAGTTGGTCAAGCGATAGCAGTGACGGTAGAGCGAGGCCGTGGTGGCCGTGTCGGCACTCATGGAGCCGGCCGAGACATCGGCACCGATGAACACCACCTGGCTCACCGACCAGGCATTGTTGGGCAGGGCGCAGTCGTCGGCATCGTCGAAGGCCTCGCGGATCACATAGGCCCCGGTGGAATGCCCGAGCAAATGGATGTTGATCGTGCAGTCCGGTGCCTGGTGAGCCGAGAGCAGCTTGATGCCATCGGTGACCAGCTGCATGGCGCTGTGCTTGGCGTCGTGACGATCCTCCAGGTAGTTCAGGCCGATGTCGTTGCTGGGCCAGCAGAAGGTGAGGATGGCGCCCTTGAAGCCCACGCCCTGCAGGTCGGCCTCCAGCTGCGCATGGCGCTGGCGGATGATGTCGAGGTCATTGTTGTAGCCGTGCACGAACACCAGCAGGTCGCCCCGCTCGCCGTCTGCGCGCCGCGCATCGGTGCCCCAGGTGGCGGCAGCACGCAGCTCGCGCACCCACTGCTTGCGGGCGATGGCATGGCGGGGGCAGGGCAGTTCGCCTTCCGGGATCTTCAGGTAACGCGAGGGCCCCGGCTCGGGGATGAAGTCGCCGCCACGGGTGGCGCGGGCGCAGATCATGTAGTGATGGCGCATGGGTCACACTCCTTTGTCGTTGTTGTTTTGAAGCCTGCTGGTTCCGAGCCTACACCCCGCGCGGCGGGCACGTCATCCGCCGATCGGTTGAGCGCCGGCAATCGCGCTCCCTTTGACCAGGATCAAAGGCCCTTCCCGAGGCTCCTGCTAGTCTGAACCCTGACAAAAACCCTGTATTTGCCGAGATTGCCGATGATTGCCACTGCCCGCCCCGCCTCCCGTCGCCCGCTGAGCCGCCTGCTGCTCGGCCTTGGCGTGCTCGCCTGTTTCAGCGCGGCTGCCGCCGGCGAGCCCACCGTCCTGGCACAGCGCTACCCCGAGGTGCAGCAGCTGTTGCTGGCCCACGATGTGTTGCAGGCCCGCGCCTACGAGGAAGTGGTGCTGACCAATGACTCCCCGGCCGCCGCCGTCGGCCAGCGCATGCTGCTGGACAAACTGAACGAACTGGAAGAAGCGCAGACCTCGCACTACCACAGCGCCGGCAATCACCTTTCCCTGCTCGGCCCGCACCGCGCCTTCGAGAGCCGCGTGACCCCGGGCCTGCTCGGCGTGGTCTACGAGGAACACAGCGCCGAGGAAGTGCGCCCGCTGCTGGCCCAGATCGGCGTGCTGCCCCCGGTGGCCCTGCAGACCCTGCAGCGCGGCCGCGAGTTCGTCGAGGCCCTGATCGAGATTCACCTCAACCCGGCGTTCACCGACAAGAAAGCCGCCGTGGCCGCCGCCGTGCAGGATTATCTGAGCGACGACACCCACTCCGTGCCGGCGCGCCCGAAGTCCGATGATCTGCTGTCCGAGCACGCCTACGCCTATTCCTACGCCGCCGGCTTCCCGCAGTTTGCCGGCCTGACCTGGGCCAGCCAGTGGCTGAAGATCGCGCTGCTGGAGATCGTGCTGACCGCGCCGGATGACGACGCCCTGGACGCCGACGTGGAACGCCTGGTCGCGCTCTACAACGAGAAGCTCATCCGCCAGCACAGCGGCTTCGTGCAGCTGCCGGCCGACATTCCCACCAGCCCGGTGATCGCGCCCGCGTTCTATGCCGCCTACAAGGACGCCGCCTACATCCTCGACAACCTCGAGGCCATGAAGGTGGTGATCGGCGATGTGCTGGCCTACCCCGGCCTCGAGAACCGCACGCAGGAGATCGAGAAGGTGGTGGCCGCCTACACCGACAAGCAGGCCAATCTGGCCCCCGATGAAATGAAATACATGCTGTTCGTGCTGCGCGGCGGCATCTACAACGCCGGCGGTCCGGCCCGCGGCGGCCTGACCTGGCCCGACCGCAACTGGTCGCGCGCGCAGTCCGAGAACCCGCACATCAGCATCAGCCGTCAGAACTAGGAGCCCGCCATCATGACTCGCCGTTTCCTGAGCACGCTCTGTGTCGCCGTCTGCGCCGGCCTGAGCAGCCTGCCGAGCCTGGCCGCCCCCGAGCGCGTGGGTGATTTCGCGCTGCTGGACGAAGAGGGCGTGTTCCACCAGCTCAGCCGTTACCAGCACCGCGACGCCGTGGTGCTGCTGGCCTATGACAGCAATTGCCCCGCCGCCCGCGAGGCCGCGCAGAGCCTGGCCAGCCTGAAGGCAGAGCACGGCGATGCGGTGGAATTCCTCGCCTTGGACGTCAACACCATGGACCGCGCCAGCGCCCATGCCGAAAAGCTCGGCTTTCCCGTGCTGGCCGACGAACTCAAGCTGGTGGCCGAGAACCTGAACGTGCGCCAGGCCGGCGAAGTGCTGGTGTTCAACCCCGAACGCCTGCAGCTGCATTACCGGGGCGCAGCCGGCGCGGCGCTGGAGCAGACCCTCGGCACCCTCCTCGAGGCCCACCCTGCCGACACCTTGCAGAGCGAGCTGCACGGGTGTGACATCGCCTATGCCAGCAGCAGCACGCCGGTGCCCGACTATTCCACCGAAGTGGCCCCGATCATTGTGGAGCACTGCGCCATCTGCCATCGCGAAGATGGCGCCGGACCGTTCCCGTTCACCGGCTATTACTCTCTGGTGGGCTGGAGCGCGATGGTGAAGGAAGTGATCATGAACAAGCGCATGCCGCCGATGCAGGTCGACCCGGTGCACGGCGACACGCCCAGTGCACTGGCCCTTTCGGCCGAGAAGCGCGCGAAGATCCTGCACTGGATGCAGGCCGGCGCACCGCGTGGCGAGGGCGCAAAAGACCCGCTGGAGCAGATCCCCACGCAGAAGACTTTCGACTGGCAGCTGGGCGAGCCTGACTTCGTGCTCACCACGCCCACCAATGTGATTCCGGCCGTGGGCATCCTGGACTACATGTACACCGAGGCCACGCTGCCCTTCAGCGAAGACCGCTGGTTGCGCGCCTTCCAGGTGGACCCGGGCGAGGAACGCGTGATCCACAATCTGTCCGCGTTCATCGTGCCCGCCGACAGTGATTTCTGGGATGTCGAACGCGAGGCCCCGACCTCCGAGCGTCGCTTCCTGGGCAGCTTCGTGCCCGGCGAGAACCCGGCCACCGTGTTCCCCGACGACGCCGGTGTGCTGATCCCCGCCGGTCACAAACTGGCCCTGATGTTTCACTACTACAGCCACGGCCGCGTGCTGGAAGACACCACCATCATCGGGCTGTACTTCCACGACGAGGCCCCGGCGCGCGAGATCGTGACACGCCCCGTGTCGGCCAGCGTGGCGCTGGCACCGAATGCGCACGAGCAGCCGCTGCAGGCCAGCTACACCTTCGAGGAGAACGCCACGCTGCTGGCCGTGCGGCCGCGCATGAATCAACGCGGCAAGCACATGCGCTTCGAGCTGGGCACAGATCAGGGCAAGGGCGAGACGCTGCTGAGCGTGCCCGCCTACAACTATGGCTGGCAGCCGCAATACTGGCTGGGCACCCCGCGTGAGGTGACACCCGGCACGGTGGTGAACGTCACAGGCGCCTTCGACAACTCGCTCTCCAACCCGTTCAACCCGAACCCGCGCGAGGCAGTCGAGGGCGGCTTCGGCCCCGGGCAGGAGATGTTCACCGGCTACCTCACCTACGCCGTGGAGCGCTGAGCGCCCCGCGGCCGCAGGCCATCGCTGTCAGGCATGGCCTGGCGGCTGATGGCCTTCGCGCAGGTAGGGGAACATGTGTGCCACGTAGTCCTTCTTGCCGATCTGCACATGGTGGCTGCGCAGGATCGCGTAGGCCGTCACCCCGTGAAAGTAGAACTGGGGCAGTGACCAGTCCCGCGCGTACTGCTCCGCGTAAAGATCGAAGATCATGCCGTTGGGCAGCTCATGCGCCAGCGGCTCGCCCGCATGCAGATCCAGCCCGTTCCCCGGCAACAAACCCAGCATCCCGATCGTGTCATCGATCCGGTCATAGGCATCGTCCAACGTGCCCGGCTTCTCGCCGGCGTGGCGACACTCTTCCAGCATCTGCGTGGCCAGCGGAAACATGTCGGGCGCCAGCCGCGCCGAGAGCAGGGCCTGCGCCTCGGCCTCAGGCAATTGCTTCTGCGCCAGCTTGAGCCAGCTGGAAAGGGCGTCGAGCATCTGGGTGTAGGTGGGGACGAGCACGGAGGTGATGTTCATGGGAATCCTTGGGGTCAACCCAACAATACAAACGCCACGAGACGGGCGGCTACGTGGGCAAGGATGGCTGCTTCGATGCCTCGGCGCCAGTGCAACGTGCTGACGAGGCGATGCGTCAGGGTTTTGCCAGTGGAAGGTGCAGCGATTCAATCGGCGGGTGGCTTTGCCAGAAATGTGTATGAATGCTATAAACCATACACATGGCCAGTTTCACACAAGGGGGCGAAAACCCATGCGCACGAACATCGAGATCGACGACAAGCTCATGAACGACACCCTGAAGGCCACCGGGCTCAAGACGAAGAAAGATGCTGTCGAGCTGGCCTTGAAGACACTGCTTGCGCTGCATGACCAGGCTGAGATACGACAATTTCGCGGCAAGCTTTCCTGGGAAGGCAACCTGGACGACATGAGAAGCGCCTCATGATCATGGTCGACTCCAGTGTGTGGATTGACTTCTTTCTGGGTCATGACACCCCTCAAGTCGACCTACTTGATCGCGCGCTTGGCATGCGACCGGTGATGATTGGCGATCTGGTGATGACGGAGGTCCTGCAGGGATTCCGCGAAGACAAGGACTACAAGACTGCGCTCTCGCTCTTGAACAGGCTGCTGGTGGTGGATCTGCTTGGCAAGGAAAACGCCATCAGGAGCGCAGAGAACTTCCGCAAGCTGCGCAAGAAAGGCATCACCATACGCAAGACGGCAGACGTCATCATCGCCACCTACTGCATTGCCAACGCCATTCCCTTGCTGTTTTCCGACAAGGACTTTCAGCCCTTTGTCGACCATCTGAACTTGATCGCCGTGTGAGCCCTCTGTCGCGCCGGAGCGCGACAAAAGGCATTGTCACGATTCCTGCGCGGGCGCTACAACGGCCGCCCCAGCCGCTTCTCCACCTGCCGGCGTTCCCACTGCGCGCCGAAGAAGGGGTAGTACTCGAACACGGCAGCCGCATGCGTGAGGATGCCGATGCCCCAGCCCAGGGCCGGCCAGATGAACCAGAGCACGTCTGCATAGGTGACCAGATTGATGATCATCAGCAGCGGAATGGCCAGAAGGTATTGCGCCAGATGAATGTAGAAGCGTCGCAACCTGCGCACATGCGCGAGAGCCAGACGCTCGTCTTCAGGAGTGTGTGTCGTGTCCATGGATTCCTGCTCACTGTTGAGGGATGCGAAGTCGATCTCGAAGACCGACGCCAGTGATTTCAGGGATTCCGCACTGGCCGGCTGGCCATTCTCGATGCGCTGGATGGTGCGGGCACTGAGCCCGCTCAGCTCTGCGAGTTGTTGCTGGGACCAGCCACGTTGCAAACGCCATTTCTGAATGTTCATGAGGACTCCTTGAAAGCACGGGACAGAGCGTGGCACGGGCTCCCGTCAGCCGCCACGACACGGACACGACACAGGCACGACAGCGTGGCGACATGGGTCGGACACTACAGTTGGGAGTTGAATGATGTCCAGATCACGAAACCACTCAGGATTGCAGCAGAACTTGCAACACCTCCCTCATGCGCATAACGTATGCGCATATGTCATCGGAGGCAACCACATGAATCAAGTCTTCAACCTCAATGCTCCCAAGAAGCCCACCAACGTCAGTGTAAACAGCGACTTGTTGGAAAAAGCCAGAAGTCTGAACATCAATCTTTCCGCAACGCTGGAAGCGGCTCTCGCCGATCAGCTACGTGCGGAACAAACGAAGCAATGGAAAGCGGAGAACGCCAAAGCAATTGAGGCCTACAATAGCTTTGTTGAGGAGCATGGGATCTTCAGCGATGGCCTGAGGAAGTTCTGATGTCGCAATTTCATCTCTACAAGAATGCGGACAAGGCAACGCAAAGGACTTACCCGTTCTTGCTGGATATCCAAAGCAACCTCTTGAGCGAGTTGCGTACCACTGTCGTCATTCCCCTGATGCCAAATCGTTTGGCGGGGAATCACACGATCTCGCGGCTCAACCCGGTGATTCAATTCAAGAACGAGAAATTCATCGTGATGACGCAGGCTCTCGCGGGTATTGACCGGAGCGTCCTTGGTGAGACCGCAGGCGACCTCAGTCCACACAGGTCGGAAGTGATTGCTGCCATCGACTTCGTGCTCCTGGGTATCTGAGCGCAGCAAAAGCAAACGTCAGGCTCGTCCTGATCCCCCCAGCGAATCCTCATCGCACTGCCAAACGGCGTGCCCTTCCAATGCCCGGTCAGACGAGGCGCGTGCTCGTGGATGCGCTGCGCTAGTGTCTCTCTGGCCAGTGCCGGCACCACGCGCTGCAGCAGCGCCAGATTCGCGGCGGGCTGCGCCTCGGTGCGCATCAGGGTCTGCACCGGCCCGGCCAGCTTTTCCGCCAGTGCGATGTCCTGGCCCGAAAACGCATCGCCACCGAGCGCGGCACCCGCCGCCACCTGACCCCAGTACCCGAGCGCGATGGGCAGCTCGGCTTCCACGGCAAGATGCGCGAAGTCATGACGAAGAAAGCTGCGACTGTTCAAGGTGATGGCGTCAGACGAGCCGTCAGTGCGCTGGACTTCCAGGCGGAGAGACTCTTCATTGAGTTTGGTGAAGCTGATCTGCATGGCGAAGCAACCTGTCTTCAGAGCACGCCGAGGCCGCGCAGGGCGCACCAGCCGCCGAGTTCCGGCGGATCAGGGCAGCACCGCGCCGTCCTGCAGACGCACACGGACGACGTCGAACTTCGGCTGCTTACTGAGGATATCGGAACCCTCCGCGAACACCTTGAGCGCGAGCACCTGCGATGTCGCTCAAGGACAAGCTGCGAATCAGCTGCCCGTCGGCATCGTAGATGACCACGACATGGGGGCCATGGCCCAGAGCGCCCCAATTGTCGAACGTCACGACGAAACGAGCGTCCGAGGACACCAGCGCACTGGCCGGCGCGACCTCATTGGGCAGGGTGCGCTCCCACACCAGTGCGCCGGATGCGGTCACTAGGCGCCCCTTTGGCACTACGCCATCAGCGCCGGGCATGAGGTTCGGTTCCACAATGAACACATGGTCTCCGGTCGCCGAGGGATAGTGTCTGACCGACGGCGGCACACCCAGGTGTCCGCGCTCACCGCGAAGGCAAACAGCGCCAGCAATACACTTGTCACTCCCAGCGGACCCCGCATGCGACTTCCCCTGACTGTCTCTGTGACAGCAACCCTAGCCCTGCGCCTTGAACCACGCCACCAGCGCATTGGCGTGACCATGCCCCAGCGCGTGTTCAGACTTCAGCAGGCTGACCCGCTCCATGTGCTTGAGCGGGCCGGCGTCCGCCAACACCTGCATCCAATGGGCGATCGGCTGGCCGTAGGTCTTCTCGATGGACGGAAAATACGACGCGGGGCCTTTGACTTTTTCCTCTGCGCTCATGGGAGCCTCCTGGAAGGGGAAGGGTGCGTTCCGCTCACGAATGCCGCCATCGCCTCGAACGCGCGGGCACTCGACTCATCACGCGGCGCTGCCACGGCCTCGCGCGCGATCGCGTCGGCGGTCTGTCGCACATCGTCGGCCTGCAGCAAGCGCACGCGGTCGGGCGCCGTGTCCTGCATGGCGCTGAAGTACGCCAGCTGCGGCGCGATGAGCTGCAGATGCCTGTCGAAATTCCTGCGTGTACGACTCGCGTCCGCGGCCTTGCGCGCACGCAGCGCGTCTTCCGAACTGATCAGCACAAAATACCTGTCGGGCAGGCCCAGGGTGCCGCGCTCCATGTGCGCGCGGTAGAACACCAGCGTGTCCGCCATCGACTGCGCGGCGTCCTGCGCGAAGATCCAGTTGTACCAGAGCGGCTGCAGCGCGTCGCCATCGAGCAAGGCGACGCCACCCGCCGAGGAAATGGTCTGCGCCATGCGCCAGCGCTCCACCTGTCGCTCGAAATACCAGAGCGGCGCTTCATGCGGGCCACGCACGAAATGCTCGTTGACCTCCGCAATGCGCACGAAGCCATGGTCGGCTTCCAGCAGGCGGCAGACGGTGGTCTTGCCCACGGCGCTGGGGCCTTCGATGCATAGAATGGTCATGAGCCCGATCCATGGAGTTGAGGGTGGCGTTCACGCCCGCCGATAGTGCATCACCACGGCGCCATTGGCCATCGGCCGCGTCGCGATCAGGTCGAGCCGCCGCGTGGCGAGCAGCCCGCTCTGGTAGAGCGTCGGGCCATGACCGGCAATGCGCGGGTGCAGCAGGAACACGTACTCGTCGATCAAGTCGAGCCGGTCCAGCGCCGCCGCCAGCATGCCACTGCCCAGAAGCACACCGTCAGGCGTGGCGTCCTTGAGTTGCTGCACCCCGGCACGCAAGTCGACCATGATTCTGAAGCTATTGGTCCACGGAAACTCCTGGCGCGTGGAGGACACCACCTACTTCGGCTTGGCCTCGAGCATCACGGCCCACTCACGCTGCACCGGTGGCGCCGCCACCTCGCCGCGCGCCACGGCAGGCCAGTGGCTCTCCATCATCTCGTAGGTGACGCGCCCCCAGAGCATCGCGCCTGCCTCGCTCATGAGGCGCGTGAAGAAGGTGTGCGTCTCGTCGTCGGCGATGCCTTCCTGGTGGTCGACACAGCCGTCGAGGGTGAGGTTGAGACAGAAGGTCAGGAGGCCCATGGTTTTTCCTGCAGAGTCTTGATGATGAGTGCGTCATTGCCACACGCAATCAAACCCCTCGTCCGGCGTGGGCGCGACAAACAGGCGTGTCACCGCCTCGAACATCGCCACGGTGTCTGTCGCCGCGCGCTCTGGCTGTTCGCTGCGACGCCTGGCGATGCGCTCCAGACACACGCTGTCTGGCTGCTCGATCACCACCAGCGTGTGCGGCGCAGCGATCTCCAAGAAGATGCTGCGGAACCAGTGCCGCTGCGCGACGGTGTTGGCCGGAAAGTCCAACACGACATCGGTGCCCGCCGCCAGGATCGACTGAATCACGCGCTTCAACGGCGGCTTCAGCAGGGCCGAGTAGCGACGATAGTCGTCGAGCGTGCGGATGCAATCCGGATAGAGCGCCGCCAGCCACTCGTCCTCCGAGATCAACACCGCCTTGCGCTCGCGCGCGATGCTGCGGGACAGCGTGGTCTTGCCAGCGCCCATCTTGCCGCAGAAGAAGGTCAAGGTGCCTGTTGTCATCGTGGTTCTCTCACCCGCACGCGCTGCACCCCATTCTCGGCCCGCGCGCGCAACTGACCGCAGCCCGCGTCCACATCCTGCCCGGCGCTGTTGCGCACCTTGGTCAGCACATAGCGACTGTGCAGATAGCTCACGATCTCGCGGGTGCGCTGCGCGTCAGGGCGCTCGTAATGCTCCGCATCGCCCAGCCCCAGGCCTTCGAGCGTGTTGAAGGGAATCACGTTCAGCAGCGCGTACTTGCCCTGGAAGAGATCGACAAGCGCATCGAGTTCGTCCTGCCCGTCGTTGATGCCCTTGAGCAGCGTCCATTGGTACTGGATGGGATAGCCCGTCAAGCGCGCATAGGCCTCGCCCAGCGCCATGAGCTCCTGCGGCGCGATCTTCGGCGCGCGCGGCAGCAGATGTTCGCGCAGCGCCGCCTTGGTGGTGTGCAGCGACAAGGCCAGCGCCGGCTTCACGCGCTGCTGCGGCAGCAGTTCGAACACGCGACGGTCGCCCACCGTGGAGAACACCAGATTCTTGTGGCCGATGCCGCCCTCGGTGCCCAGCAGGTCGATGGCCTCCAGCACATTGTCGAGATTGTGCGCCGGCTCGCCCATGCCCATGAACACCACCTTCTTCACCGCTCGCAACCGCCGCGCGAGCACCACCTGCGCCAGGATTTCCAGACTGCTCAGTTGCCGAATCAGCCCGCTCTTGCCCGTCATGCAGAAGCGACAGCCCACGGCGCAGCCCACCTGCGTCGACACACACAGCCCGTCGCGCGGCAGCAGCACGCTCTCGACCATCTGCCCGTCGGCCAGCCGCACCAGCAGGCGCATCGAGTCATCGGCGCCCGGGTGCTGCGAATGGATCTGCGCCACCGCATCGAGTTCCTCACTCAGCGCGGGCAGGCCCTCACGCACCGACAGCGGCAGGAAATTCTCCTGCAACTGACGACGCGGCCCGGCGCCCAGCGGCCGGCCATTGAGCCAGGCACGCAGCACGCGCCCGCGGTGGACGGGGAGGGCCTTGAGCGTGTCGAGGTGGCGGGTGAGGTCGGGGAGGGTGAGGGGCATGGGCGAATGCTAGCAGCTGCGGCGCCAACGTGTAATGTGAAAAGACACAGGACCTGCAGTGGCTCACTGAGTCCGGCAAACACGCACGGCACGCCGCACTCATGTCTTGATCTGGAGTCAACTCAAATGAAAAGGGGGCTCCCGCCCCCTTCCATAGAACTCGTGACTTCGACACCGGCTCACACGCTTTTCGCGCCCGCCATGTTGCGCGAAATTGAAGAATCAAAACGCATAGATAACCCCTAGCCCAATCTCCGCCTCGTAATTGCTGCGCGCGATCGGGCTGTCGGCCACGTCACTGCCGAAGCGTTCGTAGAGGGCTTCGCCGAAGAGCTGCCAGTGCTCGTTGAGCGTGCGGCGGTAGTTGACGTTGATGCCGATGGATCGGAAGCCGCTGTCCACTTCCGTGGCAGCCAGGCCCGAGGTGATGGACTGTCTGGCGGTCACGCCGAAGTCCCGGTTGGCGCGCTCACCATTGTGGAAAGTCGCGACCGCGCCGATCTCCCAGCCGGTGCCATCGGCCTGGCACGCCAGGCAGGTGCCCACGCCGAAGATGCCCAGCGTGCCGACGCTGCCTGTGGAGACGCGGCCGTCCAGGAAGTAGCGCCAGTCGTCGCCCAGGGCATGACGCACTTCCAGCAGCAAGGCTCCGCCCGAGCTCGATTCGCCCAGGCCGTCAAGGCGGCCATCGTCCGAGTCGCCTTCTTCGCGGGCCTCTTCGTAGCCCAGTGTGGATTGGAACAGCCAGGCGTCGTTCACCAAGGTGCGCCAGCCAATGGCTTCGCCGGCCCAGAAGAACACGTTGTCGCCGGTGCGCCACTGCACGCCGCCGGCAGGGTCGAGCTCCACACCGAATTCGTCGGAACCTTCGTAGGCTGTTTCGAGCTCAACGCCCAGCCCCAGGCCGACGCCCCAGCCGTCGCCCTTCGTGAAATCGTAAATGGAAGGCAGCGGCACGAGCGGCGTGCGCGGCTCGGCGGCATGGGTGGCGCCGACCAGCACAGAGGCGCCGAGGAATGCTGCAACGCGAAGGGTTTTCTTGCTCATGGGATGCATCCTGAAATGGGGAACGTGCAGGCGTTTACGCGCCGAGCTGGAGGGCTGGATCACAGCAACGTGCGTAGACAGCGCCACTGGCGACCGCGCGATTCGCAGCGCGAAGCTAATACTGCAGCTCTCCCACGACCAACTGGCGATCCGCACATCCGCCGGCACATCGTGCTTGCTGTTCGGTTAGGCGTCTATCGCCGTCACCGTGGCCTACGTGAAGCAGGTAAACAGCGCCGCGCGCAGTGCCGCATCGCTCAGATCGATGTGGCGCAGCGCTTGCGCGAAACACGCGATCGCACACTAGTTCATGTCGTCGTACTGGCCGTTGCCGGCGTGCAACTCATCTTTACCGACTCTTTCTCTCTCAACTGGTCGATAAGTGCCTAAGATCGAGCTCTCCTGACATCAAGAGAGTGGCAACACTTTTAGTATCGCTCGCTCCAATACAGTCTTCTTATTCTGGTTTAAATCTCCTGGATTCTCTGCTCTTCATCAGTCATCCTGCTGAGAATCATTTCACAACGCTCGGCGAACGGTATGCTTCGCCCACTCAATACTATTGCTGAACCACCAAAACCTCCGCTTCGCTTTTGAACTCCTTTGTAAATGATCGACTTTTCCTGCCATTGAAGACCCCGATACCGGTGACAAGATTGTCATCTAATTTGGCGTCCGTATTTATTGAACAGCTATACTACTTACTATTTTATCGCCGGAAAAATCATATAAGATTTTCATGGCGCCGCGATAAAAAAATTGACTTTCCATTTCAAAATAACGCGCAATCGCCCTACATTTCTTCGGAACCGCGTCGCAAGCAAACTCCCGCGGTCTCTACTGGTAGGTATCCAGCGCCGGACACGCACAGAACAGATTGCGGTCACCGTAGACATTGTCGATGCGGTTCACCGACGGCCAGAACTTGTTGTCCACCAGCCCCGGCACCGGCCAGGCGGCCTCGCGCTTGCTGTAGCCGCGCTGCCACTGCTCGTCCATCACATCCGCCAGAGTATGCGGCGCATGCTTGAGCGGATTGTCCAGAGCATCCAGTTCCCCTGATTCCACGCGCGCGATCTCCTTGCGGATGCTGATCATGGCGTCGATGAATCGGTCCAGCTCCTGCTTGGGCTCGCTTTCCGTCGGCTCGATCATCAGCGTGCCGGCCACCGGGAAGGACATGGTGGGCGCGTGGAAACCGTAGTCCATCAGGCGCTTGGCCACGTCTTCCTCGGTGATGCCCGAGGCCGCCTTGAGCGGACGCAGGTCGATGATGCACTCGTGCGCCACCCTGCCGTTGCGGCCGGTGTAGAGCACCGGGAAATGCGGGGCCAGCCGGCTGGCGATGTAGTTGGCGCTCAGGATCGCCACCTGGGTGGCCTTGACCAGCCCCGCTGCACCCATCATCGCGATGTAGGTCCAGGAGATCGGCAGAATGCCGGCGCTGCCCCAGGGCGCCGCAGACACGGCCGAATTGCCGGGGTTCGGCCCCTGCAGCGGCACCACCGCGTGATTGGCCAGGAAGGGCGCCAGGTGTTGCTTCACCCCGATCGGGCCCATGCCTGGTCCGCCACCGCCGTGGGGGATGCAGAAGGTCTTGTGCAGGTTAACGTGGGAGACGTCGGCACCGATGTCGCCCGGGCGCGTCACGCCGACCTGGGCATTGAGGTTGGCGCCGTCCATGTAGACCTGGCCGCCGTGGGCGTGGATCAGCTCGCAGATCTCCTTCACCCCTTCCTCGTAGACCCCGTGGGTGGACGGGTAGGTGATCATCAGCGCCGCCAGCGTGTCCTTGTGCTGCTCGACCTTGGCACGCAGGTCCGCGGCATCGATGTTGCCGAGCTCGTCGCAGGCCACCACCACCACCTTCATGCTGAGCATCTGGGCACTGGCAGGGTTGGTGCCGTGGGCGGAGCTGGGGATCAGACAGACGTTGCGCTGGGCCTCGCCCTTGCTGATCAAGTAGTTGCGGATGGCCAGCAGGCCGGCGTACTCGCCCTGCGCCCCGGAGTTGGGCTGCATGCTCACAGCGTCGAAACCCAGGATATCCTTCAGCATGTCTTCCAGCTCACCGATCATGCGGCGATAGCCGGCTGTTTTCTCCACGGGCGTGAAGGGGTGCGGCTTGCTGAATTCGGGCCAGGTGATGGGAATCATCTCGGCCGTGGCGTTCAGCTTCATGGTGCAGGAGCCCAGCGGAATCATGGCGTGGGTCAGCGAGATGTCCTTGTTCTCCAGGCGCTTGAGGTAGCGCAGCATGTCCGTCTCGTTGTGGTAACGATTGAAGTACGGATGGCTCATAAACGCCGACTGACGCTGCAGCGCCGCGGGGATGCGGGCCTGCGCAGCCGTGCCGGCACAGATCTGCTGATCGATGGCGTCCACGTCGAGACCGGCGGCCTCCACGCCCAGCAGCACGTGCCACAGGCTGGCGATCTCGGCCGGCGTGGTGCATTCGTCCAGGCTGATGCCCAGGCTGTGTGCCCGGTCGACGCGCAGATTGATGCCCGCCTGCGCCGCGCGCGCCAGGATACCGGCACGGGTGGTGTCGTCCACGTCGAGGCTCAGCGTGTCGAAGAAGGCGCTGTGGCGCGGACCCAGGCCGCGTGACTGCAGGCCGCTCGCCAGGATGACGGTGAGACGGTGGATGCGCTGGGCAATGGTGCGCAGCCCTTCCGGACCGTGGTACATGGCATAGAGCGAGGCGATATTGGCCAGCAGCACCTGTGCGGTGCAGATGTTGCTGTTCGCCTTCTCACGGCGGATGTGCTGCTCGCGGGTCTGCAGCGACATGCGGAAGGCCTGCTTGCCACGGGCGTCGATGGAGACACCGATGATGCGGCCCGGCACGGCGCGCTTGAACTCGTCGCGGGTGGCGAAGTAGGCCGCGTGCGGCCCGCCGTAGCCCATGGGCACGCCGAAGCGCTGGGTGCTGCCCAGCACCACGTCGGCGCCCATCTCGCCGGGCGACTTCAGTACCACCAGACTCATGATGTCGGCGGCCACCACGGCAATCGCACCGCGCTCGTGCAGGCCGGCGATGGCCGCGCCCAGGTCGCGCACCTCGCCGCTGGCGGCGGGGTACTGGAAGATCGCGCCGAACACCGGCTGCTGCGCCAGGCGGGCGATGTCACCCACGATCAGCTCGAAACCGAAGCATTCGGCGCGGGTCTTGAGCACGTCGATGGTCTGCGGCAGACACTCGCTGTCGACGAAGAAGGCATTGGCCTCGTTGCGGCTGACGCGGCGGGCCAGCGCCATGGCCTCGGCGGCGGCCGTGGCCTCATCGAGCAGGGAGGCATTGGCGAGTTCCATGCCGGTGAGGTCGAGGATCATCTGCTGATAGGCCAGCAGGGTTTCCAGCCGGCCCTGGGACACTTCGGGCTGATACGGCGTGTAGGCGGTGTACCAGCCCGGATTCTCCAGCACATTGCGCACGATCACGTGCGGGGTCAGCGTGTCGTGGTAACCCAGACCGATGAACGAGCGGCCCGGCGAGTCGTCGCGCACCATGGCCTTCAGTCGAGCCAGCACGGCCGCTTCCGTGCCGGGCTCGCCCAGCGCCAGCGGCCGCTTGAGGGCGATGGATTCGGGCACCGTCTGCTGGATCAGCTCGTCCAGCGAGCCCAGCTGCAGTTCGGCCAGCATCGCCTGGATCTCGCGCTCGCCCGGGCCGATGTGGCGGCCAATGAATTCGTCGGTGTGCTGCAGGCTCGCGAGGGAGCGCACGGCGGATGGAGTGTTCAGCATGTAAGCCTCGGTCAAAAGGGAGCGCCGCACGCAGGTTTCTGCACGCGGCGCCCGCTGGGAGCAGGAAGGATCAGTGTGTCTGGCGTGACGCCGTGACAGCCTATTCGCAGATCTTCGCGTAGGCGTCGGCGTCCATCAGGGCGTTGAGCTCGGCGGCATCCGCGGGCTGAATGCGGCAGAACCAGCCATCGCCATAAGGCGAGGTGTTCACGATCTCGGGGCTGTCGATCAGCGCCTTGTTGATGGCGATGATACGACCGGACACCGGGGCGTAGATGTCAGAGGCGGCCTTCACGGATTCCACCACGCTGATTTCCTGCTTCGCGCTGACGCTGGCGCCGTCAGTCGGCAGGTCGATGAACACAATGTCACCCAGCAATTCCTGGGCGTGATCGGTGATGCCCACGGTGACGCTGCCATCGGCTTCCACGCGCACCCACTCGTGGGTGGCGGCATATTTCAAGTTGTCCGGAAAACTGCTCACTGACCAATCCTCTCGCTGAAATGAAAAATTATTCGAAGACCTTCTTGCCGAAGCGCACGAAGTTCGGCTTCACGACACGCACCGGCGTCAGCTTGCCACGCAGGTCGACCTGACAGTCGGTGGCGAGTGCCGGAATCCTAGCCAGGGCGATCGAGTGCTTGAGCGTGGGCGAGAACGTCCCGCTGGTGATGATGCCTTCGGCCGGCTGTCCATTGACCTTGCACACCACGCGCAGGCCCTCGCGCAGCACGCCGCGCTCTTCCAGCACGAGGCCGGTCAGGATGGGCAGGTGGCCTTCCCGCTGAGCAGCACGCTGTTGCTCGACCGCCGCGCGGCCGATGAAGTCACGCGTGGCAGGCTCCCAGGCGATGGTCTGTTCCATGTTGGCGGCCAGCGGCAACACGGACTCGTCCATGTCGTGGCCGTAGAGATTCATGCCGGCTTCCAGGCGCAGCGTGTCGCGGGCGCCCAGGCCGATCGGGCGCACGCCGGCTTGCAGCAGTGCATCCCAGAGCGCGGGAGCCTCATTGCCCGGCAGCATCAGCTCCAGGCCGCGCTCGCCGGTATAGCCGGTGCGGGCGATGAACCAGCTGCCGTCTTCCAGGCTGCGGAAGTTGCCCAGGGCGCGCACGCGTTCGGCCAGCGCGGGGGCGAGCAGAGCACAGACCTTGTCGATGGACTCGGGGCCGTGCACGGCCAGGATGGCCAGTTCCGGACGCTCCTGAATCTGCACCTGCCAGCCGCTGGCGTGCTGGTTCATCCAGCGCAGATCCTTTTCCCGCGTGCCGCAGTTCACCACCAGGCGGTAACCGACCTCGCGGCGATACACGATCAGGTCATCGACCACGCCGCCCTGTTCGTTGAGCATGGCGCTGTAAAGGGCGCGGCCAGTGACATCGAGCTTGTCCACGTCATTGGCCAGCAGATACTGCAGCCAGCGGCGGGCGTCGGGCCCGTCGACATCGACGATGGTCATGTGGGAAACATCGAAGACCCCGGCGTGCTGGCGCACGGCATGGTGTTCCTCGATCAGCGATTGATACTGGATGGGCATGTCCCAGCCGCCGAAATCCACGATTCTGGCGCCGGCGTCGAGATGCTTCTGGTACAGGGGGGTCTGAAATCCCACGGTGCGGGTGTCCTGATCTGGCGAAGGGGCAGAGCAGCCATGTAACGGCTGTCGATGCCCGAAAACAAGGCCGCCATTCTACTCGCAGGCAGGCGGATTGGACAGGACGAAATTGCGCCAGTGCCCAGGCGACAGCGCTTGCCTGGCTATTGCAGTTCGGTCAGGAAGCGGTCGGCGCGCGGCAGGTAATTGCGGTCACTGTCCAGCGAGAACACCACCGAGCTGGAGCGTCCGATGATCTGATCGCGGGGGATGAAACTGTAGATGCGGCTGTCCGCGCTGTTGTCGCGGTTGTCGCCCAGCACGAAGAACTGGTCGTCGGGCACGATTTCCGGACCGAAGCTGCGCGAGAGGCGGCTGCTGTAGGTGTCCGACAGCATGGCCTGATGGGAGTGATCGAGCAGTTGCTCCCGGATGATCAGCGAGTCGGTGTCGCTGGCGATGATCTCGTAGTCGGCGGGCTGGCCGTTGATGACCAGGGTGTTGTTGCGCATGTAGATGGTGTCGCCGGGCAGGCCGACGATGCGCTTGACGAGACGCTTGCCGGCGGCCTCGGAGTCGATGATCACGATGTCGCCCCGGGACGGGTCGCTGACCTCGGCCAGGAAGATGTCGGTGAAGGGGACGCGCACGTCATAAGCCAGCTTGTTGACCCAGACCTTGTCGCCGTCGAGCAGCGTGGGCTGCATGGAGCGCCCGGAAATGGAGTTCAGATCGGCAATGGCACTCTTGAAGAACACGATGCTGGCCAGCAGAAACAGGAACTTCCTGTTTTCCCGCCAGAAGGCTGCGAAGTAGTGCTTCATGTCGTGTTCCTGCCTGTGCTGTCGGGCGGTGGCGTCCGACTCAGAGCGCCGACAATAGGCGATGCTCGCAGGACAAGTCAATTCCCGCAGGCTTCGTGCGGGCATGTGTTCCCGGCTGGTGCGCGCAGGATGATTCTTATACGCTTGCCGGGCGTCCCCGTGTCCAGCCGCCATTGCGATCGAGTGCTTTCCTCATGCCTCTGAGTGCGTTCCATGCCATCAGCCGCGACTGGTTCGTCCAGCAGTTCGGCACGCCCACCCAGGCCCAGGCGCAGGCCTGGCCGGCGATCAAGGCCCGACGTCACACCCTGATCAGCGCCCCGACCGGCAGCGGCAAGACTCTGGCCGCCTTCTACGCCGCCATCGACGATCTGCTGCAGCAGGCCCAGCAGGGGCCGCTGCCCAAGGCCACCCGCATTCTCTATGTCTCGCCACTCAAGGCGCTGAGCAATGACATTCACTGCAATCTGGAGCGGCCCCTGCAGGGTCTGGCCGACCTGGCCCGCGAGCGCGGCTGCGTGCCTGCCGACATCACGGTGGCCGTGCGCACCGGTGACACCACGCCCACCGAGCGCCAGCGCATGCTGCGCAGTCCGCCCCATATCCTGGTGACCACGCCCGAGTCCCTCTATTTGTTGCTGACCAGCGAGGGCGGCCGGCAGATGCTGCGCACGGTCAGCACGGTGATCGTGGACGAGATCCATGCCCTGCTGGGCGACAAGCGGGGCTCTCACCTGGCGCTCTCGCTGGAGCGTCTGGCCCATTTGGTCGGCGGCCCGCTGCAGCGCATCGGCCTGTCGGCCACGCAGCGCCCGCTCTCCCTGGTGGCCGACTTCCTGGTGGGCCAGCGTCCCGAGGAGCCCTGCCTGATTGTGGACTCCGGGCATCGCCGTGCGCTGGACGTGACGCTGGAGGTGCCCGGCTCCCCGCTCAGCGCCCTGATGAGCAACGAGGTGTGGGCCGAGCTGTATCAGCGCCTGGTGCAGCTGATCGAGTCGCATGGCACCACGCTGGTGTTCGTCAACACGCGGCGGCTGTCAGAACGGCTGGCGCTGGCACTGACAGAGCGCCTGGGCGAAGGCATGGTCAGCTCGCACCACGGCAGCATGAGCAAGGAGCATCGCCATCGCGCGGAGCAGCGCCTGAAGGCCGGCCAGCTCAAGGTGCTGGTGGCCACCGCGTCCATGGAGCTGGGCATCGACGTCGGCCATGTGGATCTGGTGGTGCAGTTCTCCTCGCCCGGCAGCATCGCGAAATTCCTCCAGCGCGTGGGCCGCAGCGGCCACTCCGTGCGCGGCACGCCCAAGGGCATCCTGTTCCCGCTCACCCGGGACGATCTGGCGGAATGCACGGCCCTGCTCAATGCGCTGCGCGAGGGCGAGCTGGATCGCATCCTGATGCCCGAGCAGCCGGCGGACATCCTGGCGCAGCAGATCGTGGCCGAGGTGGCGTCCTCCCAGGGCGAGTCCGGCCCCGAGCTAAGCTGGAATCTTGACGAGCTCTACGCCTTGATGGTGCGTGCCTATCCGTACCGTGCCCTGCAGCGAACGCAGTTCAATGCCATCGTGAAGATGCTGTCTGAAGGCTATTCCACGCGTCTGGGGCGTCAGGGCGCCTATCTGCATCTGGATGCCATCAACAATCGCGTCAGCGCGCGCCGCAATGCCCGCCTCACTGCCCTGACCAATGGCGGCGCCATTCCCGACATGTTCGATTACCAGGTGGTGCTGGACCCGGACGACACCGTGGTCGGCAGTCTGAACGAGGATTTCGCGCTGGAGACCCTGCCAGGCGACATCTTCACCCTGGGCAGTCACAGCTGGCAGCTGCTGCGGGTGGATGGGCTCAAGGTGCGGGTGCGTGATGCCCAGGGCGCGCGACCGACCATTCCCTTCTGGTTCGGGGAGGGGCCGGGGCGCACGCGGGAGCTCTCCGAGGCCGTGAGCACCCTGCGCGAGACCATCGACGGCTATCTGCTGGCCGATGCCGCCGCCCAGGCCGTGCAGTGGCTGCGCGAGGCGCTGCGCCTGCCTGCGTCCGCCGCACAGCAACTGGTGGACTACCTGCAGGCCGGCCGCAATGCGCTGGACGTCATGCCCACCCAGAACACCCTGGTGATGGAGCGCTTCTTCGACGAAGTGGGCGACATGCACGTCGTCATCCACTCGCCGTTCGGCAGCCGGCTGAACCGTGCCTGGGGCCTCGCCCTGCGCAAGCGCTTCTGCCGCACCTTCAATTTCGAGCTGCAGGCAGCGGCCAACGAGGACAGCATCGTGATCTCGCTGGGCTCGGTGCACAGCTTCCCGCTGCAGGAGGTCTATGCCTATCTGCAGAGCGCCAGTGTCGAGGACGTGCTGGTGCAGGCGCTGCTGGACGCGCCCATGTTCGAGGTGCGCTGGCGCTGGAATGCCACCCGCTCGCTGGCGATCCAGCGCAATCGCAGTGGCCGGCGCGTGCCGCCGCAGTTTCAGCGCATGGACGCCGAAGACCTGGTGGCCCATGTGTTTCCAGATCAGATCGCCTGCTTCGAGAACATCCAGGGCAAGCGCGAGGTGCCCGAGCACCCGCTGGTGCAGCAGACCATTCACGACTGCCTGACCGAGGCCATGGACATCGAGGGCCTGATGCGACTGATCAGCGCCATCGAGGGTGCCGAGCTGACCCTGATCGCGCGCGATCTGCGCGAGCCCTCGCCCTTCGCCCAGGAGATCATCAACGCCCGCCCCTATGCCTTCCTCGACGATGCGCCCTTCGAGGAGCGGCGCACCAATGCCATTCGCCACCGCAGCTGGCTGGACCCGGCCGAGGTGCAGTCCTACAGCGTGCTGGACGAGGCCGCCATCGCCCAGGTGCGCGAGGAGGCATGGCCGCTGGTGCGCTCGGTGGACGAGCTGCACGACGCGCTGTACTCACTGGCCTTCATCACGGATGCCGAGGCGCAGCAGCACGGCTACGGCCGCCTGCTGCAGACACTGGTGGATGCCGGCCGTTGCACCCACCTGGAAACCGGAGCGCTGCGCGCCTGGGTGGCCGCCGAGCGCCTGCCCCTGCTGCGTGCGCTCTTCCCGCAGGCTGACTGCAAGCCGCCGCTGCACCTGCCGGACGCCCTGCAGGCCGAGACCTGGGACGACGACACCGCCCTGCGCGAAGTGCTGCGTCGGCGGCTGGAGGGCATGGGGCCGGTGTGCCAGGACCAGCTGGTGAGTCTGCTGGGCCTGCGCCCGGTGCTGGTGGAGGTGGCGCTGCTGGGGCTGGAGACGGAGGGCTTCGCCTTCCGCGGACAGTTCTCGGCGCAGGGCGATGGCTCCACGCAATGGTGCGAGCGCCGTCTGCTGCAGCGCATCCATCGCTACACCATTGACGCGCACCGCCAGAGCATCAAGCCGGTGTCGCTGCAGAGCTACATGCGCTTTCTCTTCGATCTGCACGAGGTGCGGGTGCAGCGTCTGCCGGCGCGCCCGGTGCTGGTGCCGGCCAGCGCCGACGGTCAGGGGCTGCTGCAGCGCACGCTGGCGCGGCTGGACGGGCTGAGTGCCCCCGCGACCTTGTGGGAATCCGACATCCTGCCGGCACGCATCAGCGCCTACGACCCGGCCTGGCTGGATGTGCTGTGCATCAGCGGTCGAGTGATGTGGGGGCGTCTGCTGCGCCCGAGCGTCAGGCCCGCAGCGGCCGAAGGTGCGCGCCGCGCCGCGCCGGTGAAGGGCACGCCCATCACGCTGCTGCAGCGGCAGAACCAGGATCTGTGGCAGGCGCTGGCGACTGCTGCCGGTCCGGGCGGCGAAGCGCTGGAGCCTGCCCTCAGCCCGCTCGCGGCGCGCATCGAGCAGGACATCCGGCAGCACGGGGCGAGCTTCTTCGATCAGATCGCCCGGCGCACGCAGCTGCTGCGCAGTCAGCTGGAACAGGGGCTGGCCGAGCTGGTCAGTGCCGGGCGCCTCAGCAGCGACAGTTTCACCGGTCTGCGCGCCTTGCTCACCCCGGACTCGCGCAAGCCCAGTGCCCATGGCGGCGGGCGGCGGAGGGCGGCCTTCGGTGTCGAGGATGCCGGCCGCTGGTCCTTGCTGCAGGAAGATGTGGTGCGGCCTCCAGAAGGTCAGGATGACTGCCCGCTGGACGACGAGCAGCTGGACCGCCTGATCATGATCTATCTGGCGCGCTGGGGAGTGCTGTTCAAGCGTGCGCTGGAGCGCGAGACGGGCGCGCCCTCCTGGCGTCTGCTGCTGCGCCGCCTGCGCACCCTGGAGCTGCAAGGCACCGTGCGCGGTGGGCGTTTCATCGCCGGCATCAGCGGCGAACAGTTCGCCCTGGCCGAGACAGTGAACACGCTGCGCCAGTTCGGGCGCAATCAGGACGCCCCTGAACGCAGCACGGAATATGTCAGCCTGGCCGCCGCAGACCCCCTGAACCTGCTGAGCATTCTGCTGCCGGACACGCGCCTGCCCCGTCTGCCGCGCAATCGCATCCTCTATCGTGACGGCCTGCCGCTGGCGGTGCTCGAAGGCAACGAGGTGCGGTTTCTGCGCGAGGTCGAGCCTGACATACAATGGCAGCTGCAACAGGTGCTGCAGCTGCGCGACTTCCCGTCCCGGCTGCGCGCCTACATCGGCAGTTGAATCCCTCACGCCACGTTCAAAGGATGCCCATGAGCCTACTCTTCGCCATCGACACGCCCGTCGTTCCCATCGTGGGGCGCACCGAGCAGTTTCCCGTCAATCGCATCTACTGTGTCGGACGCAACTACGCCGCCCACGCGCGCGAGATGGGCGCCAATCCGGAACGCGAGTCCCCGTTCTTCTTCGGCAAGCCCGCGAATGCGATCGCGCCCAACGGCGCCGAGATCCCCTACCCCCAGCGCACCCACGACCTGCATCACGAGGTGGAACTGGTGGTGGCGCTGGCCGGCGCGGCACTGGCGCAGCAGGGCGAGAACCTGACGCTGGCGCAGGCCGAGTCGGCAGTGTTCGGCTATGCCGTGGGCATCGACTTCACGCGGCGCGATCTGCAGGCCGAGGCCAAGGACAAGGCGCGTCCCTGGGACACGGCCAAGGGCTTCGACCACTCCGCCCCGCTCACGGCCCTGACGCCGGCGGCCCAGGCGGGCGATCCGGCCGCCGCGCACATCAGCCTGCACGTGAACGGGCAGTTGCGGCAGCAGGGGCATGTGAGCGATCTGATCTGGAACATCCCCGAGTTGATCATGGAGCTGTCGACGTATTACCGCCTGCGTCCGGGCGATCTGATCTTCACCGGCACACCGGCGGGCGTGGCGGCGGTGGTGCCGGGGGATGTGCTGGAAGGCCGGGTGGATGGGCTGGAAACCCTTCGCATCCGAATTGGCGCAGCGCTCAGAGGCTGAAGAAGCTGCTCACCGAGAGATAGAGAATCGCGCCGCTCATGCCCGTGTAGAACACGAAGCGCAGGGGCTGAGCACGCAGGCTGCTCAACAGGGTGGGCGCCTCACCACGCTCACGCAGGGCGGCGTACTCCTGCTGCACGCGCTCGCTGCGCTGCTGCTGATACTCGCGCAACAGACCCGCGGCCTGTTCGACCTGGCTGGCATCGCGCAGCCACAGGGCGGGCATCGAGATGCCCCAGTTGCCCGGCTCGGTCTCGTAGTAGTCGATGCCGTGTTCGTCCAGCAGCGCGCGCACGTCGTCGGCTTCGTCGTCGGGGACGTGTCGCAGTCTGAACAGCAGAGTGGCCATGCGCGCTTCCTTGGAGGTGTCTCGGCGGCATGCTACCTTCTGGCTCGCAAACCTGTAAATCACACCGGAAGGATTCCCATGGTCGTCTCCCTGCAATGCCTCCTTGCGCAGGTCCTGCGCCTTCGCAGCTCGTTCGCCCCCGCCCTCCTCGTGCTTGGCCTGCTGCCCTGGCAGTGGGTGCAGGCGCAGAGTGCCGTCTGGGTGGCTACGCAAGGAGAGGAGAAGGTCTATCTGGGCGGCACGGTGCATCTGCTGCGACCGTCCGACTATCCGCTGCCCGTCCCGTTCGAGACGGCCTATGAGGATTCCACCACGCTCTATTTCGAAACCGACATCACCGGCATGAGCGACTTCAGCGTGCAGGCGCGCATGATGCAGGAGCTGCTCTACAGCGACGGCCGAACGCTGCAGAGCGTGCTCGACGCTCCCACCTATGCGGCGCTGGCTGCGCATGTCGGCACCACGGGCCTGCCCATGCAGATGATGGAGCGCTTCAAGCCCGGCATGCTCGTCAGCACGCTGCAGGTGATCGAGTTCCAGAAGCTGGGCTTCACGCCGCAGGGTGTCGATGCCTATTTCAACAGCCGCGCGCTGGGCGATGGCAAGCAGGTGGGAGAACTGGAATCGGTCGATGCCCAGATCGGCTTCATCTCGACCATGGGCGAGGGCGTCGAGAATGAATTCGTGCGCTCCTCGCTGGATGACATGGAAGAGATCGACACAGCCATGGAGCAGATGATCGCGGCCTGGCGCAGCGGCGACAACGCGACGCTGGAGGCCTTGTTCGTGGCCGACATGAAAGAGGACTATCCGGCCTTGCACGACACGCTGCTGGTGCGTCGCAACACCGCCTGGATCGACATCATCGAGACGATGTTCACCACGCCTGGAACGGAATTCGTGCTCGTCGGCGCTGCGCATCTGGTAGGCGAGGATGGTCTGCTGCGCATGCTCGAACGCAAGGGGTACAGCATCGCCCAGGTGCCCTGATCAGCCTTCGGCGTGCTGACAGAGCAGGTCGAAGAAGGCGCGTGCGGCCTTGCTCATCTGCCGCTGCCGGTGATAGATGCAGTCCAGATTGCGCGTGAGCGACAGCGGTTGTTCCGTGTCACTCTGTCGCACATTCAGCACCGCCAGTGTGTGGTCCTCCAGCATCGAGCGCGGCAGCACGCCCCAGGCGTAGCCCGCCGTGATCAGTGCCTTGATGGTTTCCAGATAATTGGTGGCGAGCTTGATGTTCAGGCGCAGCGCGTGTCCGGCAAACAATTCCTCCACCAGCTGCGTGGTGTGGAAGCGGCGCTCCGGCAGCAGAGCGGGATACTGTGCCAGGTCTTCCAGATCGACACGCCCGCCCTGACTCAGCGGATGCTGCGGCGCTGCCACGAATTCCAGACGATCCTTCCAGAGCGTGCGCGTGCACACCGTGTCGTGCTGTTCGCGCACCTGCGTGATGATGCCCAGATCGCAGTGACCCTTGAGCACTTCGGCATAGGCCTCCTCGGAGTCCATGAAACCGATGTCCAGTTCCACCAGCGGGTAGCGTTCGGAAAATTCCCGCAGCACGCGCGGCAGGCGATGCAGCCCGATGTGGTGACTGGTGATGATCTTCAGCAGTCCCTTGGTATCGGCATCCAGGTCCGCCAGTGCCTGACGCGCACTGGCCATGCGGGCAAGGATCGCTTCGGCATGGGGCAGCAGGGTGTGACCGGCTTCAGTCAAGGAGACCTGACGCCCGATGCGGTCGAAGAGCAGAGTGCCGAGCTGCTGTTCCAGCAGGTGTACGCGCTTGCTGATGGCCGGCTGGGTGACATGCAGTCGATTTGCCGCCGCCGAGAACGAGCGGGCGGCAGCGACTTCGACAAAGGCTTTCAGGTTCTGTGTGTCCATGGTGGACCGAGTGCAGGGGCAGGTCGTGCGTGAGCGTGGCTCAGGTGCTGCTCTTGTGACTCAGAACGATCTGGCGCGGCCCTGATGTGGTGGTTTGACCACTGATTCCAGACGGGATCTTCTTCACCGTGCCGCCCGCCTTGAGGAAGGCCTCGACCTGCTCGGCAAGATTGATCCGGTTGTCTGGTGCGGGTTCTTTCCTGGACTTGGTGGCCATGCTGGTTCCTGGTCTCGACATGTGTAAAGGTCGCGCATTATACACACAATGACCAGCAGCCGTAACGACGGCCCGGAAACTCAGGCGCTGCGGCGACGTTTGCGAGTCAGCAGGTCGTCGTTGATGCTCCCCGGCAATTCGCCCAGCAGTTCATCAAGTGAGACCTCGTAGACCACCTTCACCTTGGCCAGCAGCTCGACTTCCAGATGGCAGCCGTAATCGCGCGTGGTTTCGATGTCTTCCAGTTGCTTGCGGGAGACGCCAAGCAGGGAGGAACCTTCGGTCATGGAGTGACCGGCGAGTAGACGAAGACGGCGAATCTGTTGCTTCACACGAATCGTCAGAGGGGAAAACTTGTCTTGTTGATCTGGCATGCTCTGGCTTCTTCTTCCTGTGGTCAACGGACGTTTGTACTGATCTGAATCAGCGATGATCCCTTCACGTTGAAGAGCAATTCCGGCAAGTTACGGTCATGATGCCTTGGCTTTGCTTTCGCTGCTGATGTACCCGACACAATAATGCTTGCTCAAATTTTAGTCAAATTACCGAGGTATGCCGATTCACATCCCTGGCAGACGCCTGTCTTCACGCTTTCGATGTTTGCTAGAATCGCCGCCATTCCACGCACTCAGCAGCAAAGGTACGCCATGGCCAGAAAAGCAAAGCAAAAGACAAGCGAGACCCCCGAAGCGATGATCATCGGTGATGATTGCGTCGTGGCCTTTCATTACAAACTCTGCGAGATCCTGGCTGATGGCAGCAAATCGGGTTGGCTCGAGGAGTCGACAGGGCGGCAGCCGCTGCTCTACCTGCACGGGCATTCGAACGTGATTTCAGGTCTGGAACAGGCCATGTCGGGGAAGAAGGCGGGCGATACGCTGGAGATCACGTTGGCGCCGGAGCAGGCCTACGGGCCGCGTCGCTCCAACTCGCTGCTGCGCGTGCCCATCAAGCATCTGCACCTGCCGGCCGGCAACAAGTCGCTGGTGCCGGGCACCGTGGTGGGCGTGCAAACCGATCGCGGCGTGCGCAGTGCGCTGGTGGTGAAGGCCGGGCGCTTCAATGTCGATATCGACACCAATCACCCATTCGCAGGTCGAACGCTGCATTACCAACTGGAGATCGTGAGTGTGCGCGCCGCGACCCCGGAAGAGATCACTCACCGCCACGCCCACGGCGAAGGCGGTCATCACCACTGAGTCAGGGGCTCCTTGCCTGGCTCAGGCTCTGGGCGCCGTGAGCTGGGTGATCAGCTTGCGGTTGCTCACCACTTCGTAGAAGCGCTCGTCGGAGACATAACCCTCGACGGGCGCCTCGTCTCGCCAAAGCCGCACCCGCCCTTCGCGAATCACCAGATCGTGCTGCTTTCCCTGCAGATCCGAACAGTTGCCGACACGCAGGAACGTTTCCAGTTGCATTTTATCGAGAGCTGCGATTTCCAACAGGATCCCGTTGAGCTGGCGGCGGATGCTTTTTTATCCAGTCTCTCCAAGCTGGGGATCGCACACAGTACACAACGCCGAGATAGGCATTTCATAAGCGTCGAGACGCAGAAACGCCATTGATCCCGGCGCGACAGAGAACTCAGGCGGGGCAAATTCGACACGCTGGAAACTTTTGCAGCTCAGGCCTTTCCTCACGCGAAGGCGCTGAAGAGAGCCATTTCCGCAACGGCGGGACTGCATGAAGCCAACGTATGATTGGTCGAGTTTCCTGTTCTGACGTCCAGGTGCGACCTTTCCGAATACGTTGAGGATAGTCCAGTGGGCTATCAGCCTGCTGTGATACACAGACAAATTTCGAGTCGCTGTGCTATCGTCCCTGCGCTGCGTGACAGGCATGCAGCCATGATGGCCACGACTGCGGGTAGGGGGAACACACCATGCATCCCGAGAATCCGGATCGCCGCGCGCTGCTCAAGGGCGCGCTCAACACAGGCATCGTCACACTGGGCGCACTGAGTGTGCCGCACTGGATGATGCCGGCCCTGGCACAGGGAGAAGTGGATGTTCCCTTCACCGACGTGCCCGACACCTTCAATCCTCAGCCTGTCAGACCTGGCGCCATGCACTTCCAGGACACGCGCAGGATCGACGATTTCTTCACCGCCAACGACGATTTCTACGTCATTCAGCACTACGGTCAGCCCGAGATCGACAGTGCAGGGTATCAGCTGCAGGTCACCGGTCTGGTGCAGCGCGAGCTGAAACTTTCCCTTGCCCAGCTGCGCACGCGGCCCATCGTCGAGATCGAGGCCGGCTTTGAATGCGGCGGCAACAGCGGCAGGCTCCTGCACGGTCTGATCGGCAATGCCCGCTGGCGCGGGGTGAGTCTGCGCGATCTGCTCGAGGAAGCCGGCATTCGGCCGGAAGGCAAGGAAGTGGTGTTCTTCGGAGCCGACATCGGCGAGGAGGAGATTCGCGGGCGCAAGGTGCCCAAGGCCTTCGCGCGCAGCATGTCCGTGGACGACGCGATGAACGAGCACAACCTGCTGGCCTTCGAGATGAATGGCGAGCCGCTGCCGCACTACCACGGCAAACCTCTGCGTCTGCTGGCCCCGGGCTGGTACGGCGTAGCCAACGTCAAGTGGCTCACCCAGATTCATGTGCAGGATACGCGGTACATGGGGCGCTTCATGGGGCGCGACTACGTCACTCTGAAGCGCGAGACGGTGGGAGGAAACGAACGCTGGGTGGAAAACTCGGTGGCGAAGATGAACCTGAAATCCGCCATAGTGCGCGTCACCCGCGCGGGCGATGTGCATACGCTGCGCGGCTTCGCGCTCAATGACGGCACGCCCCTGCGCAGCGTCGAGGTCAGTATCGACAACGGCCCCTGGCAGCAGGCGACGATCGACCCGCAGGCCTCGCAGTTCTCCTGGAAGCTGTTCAGCTTCGAATGGCGTGATGCCCAGCCCGGTGAACACACCGTGGTGTCACGTGTCACAGACAGCAATGGCCTGGTGCAGGGCCGTGCCGAGGATCTGCCCGAGCGCGTCAGCTACTGGGAAGAGTTCGGCCAGTTTCCGCGTCGCGTGATGATAGGAGCGTAAACCATGTCCACCTTTCTCGTGCTGACCGTCATCGGGGATGACAAGCCCGGCCTTGTGGAACTGCTGGCCGACACCATCGCGCGGCACTCCGGCAACTGGCTGGAGAGCAACATGGCGCATCTGGCCGGCAAATTTGCGGGCATCCTGCGTGTAAGCGTGGCCGATGCTCATGCCGATGCGCTGATCGCCGATCTGCAGAAGCTCTCGTCCGTGCTGCGCCTGGTGGTGGAGAAGGTGAAACTGGCGGATGCCGCCGTGCGTGAGCGCTCGCTGCGCCTGACCCTGGTGGGCAATGACCGGCCGGGCATCATCAAGGAGATCTCGCACGCGCTGGCCTTGCAGCATGTGAACGTGGAGGAGCTGGCAACGCAGTGCACCACGGCGCCGATGTCCGGCGAATCCCTCTTCAATGCCCAGGCCGAACTGCGCGTGCCCGCCGATCTCGACGTGCACGCCCTGCAGCGTCAACTGGAACGGCTCGCCGATGATCTGATCGTGGAGATCGCGCTGGAGCCGCTGCACAGAGTCATTTGCGCAGCGTGATCACCGGCCAGCCGCGGCTCAGGGCTATCTCCCGCAGACGCTCGTCCGGGTCCACCGCCACGGCGTGGGTCGCACATTCCAGCAGTGGCAGGTCATTGAAACTGTCGCTGTAGAACACGCTGTCCTGCAGGCTGAGTGCCGGCGTGTCCGCACTGCGGCGCGCGTTCCAGTCCTGCAGCCAGTCGTTCAGTCGTTGCACCTTGCCTGCCTGAAAACTCGGGATGCCGTCGATGCGACCCGTGAATTCGTCATCCACCATTTCCAGATCCGTGGCGATCAGCGCATCCACGCACAGGCGTTGCGCGATCGGCTCCGTGATGAAGCGATTGGTTGCTGTAATGATCAGGCAAAAATCGCCACGCTCGCGATGTTGGGCCAGCAGCGCTTCGGCTGCCGGCAGCATCATCGGTTCGATGAAGTCGCGCATGTAGTCGCGATGCAGGGTCTCACGCTGCTCCCGTGACATGCCTTTGAGGGCGCTCACCACGAATTCCGTGTAGGCCGCCATGTCCAGCCCGCCATTCTTGTACTGCTGATAGAAATAGTCGTTGCGCGCCTTGTGCTGCACGGGATCAACGAGCCCCTTGCTGATGAGGAAGTCGCCGAAGGAGTGATCGCTGTCGCCGCGCAGCAGGGTGTTGTCGAGGTCGAAGATGGCCAGGGTCATGGGCAGAGGTCCGGGTGATTCGCAAAGGGGGCCGCATTATAACCCTGCCTTCGCGCCTGCCTGCCACCCCCGCTGAACGGGGGGAGGGGCGCCGTTGAACAATCCTTCGCAGTTGTGAAACAATGCGGGCGATGCCTTTCCACCGACAGGAACCGATTGCAAGATGATAGATTCAAAGGGGTTCAGACCAAATGTCGGCATCATCATCTGCAATCCGCGCGGTCAGCTGCTGTGGGCCAAACGCATCGGACAGGACGCCTGGCAGTTTCCGCAGGGCGGCATTCGCCATGGCGAACGCCTGCAGCAGGCGATGTTCCGCGAACTCCATGAAGAAGTGGGGCTGGACGCCTCGGATGTCGAGGTGCTGTCCTCCACCCGCGGCTGGCTCTATTACCACCTGCCCCGCAATCTGATTCGCCAGAATTCAAGCCCCGTCTGCATCGGCCAGAAGCAGAAATGGTATCTGCTGGGCCTGCGTTCGGAAGATCACCGGATCAATCTGCTCTCCAACAAGACTCCAGAATTCGATGACTGGCAGTGGGTCAGCTTCTGGTACCCGCTCAGCCAGGTGATCGACTTCAAGCGGGAGGTCTACCGCCAGGCGCTCAAGGAGCTGGTGAAGCCCCTGAATCAATTCGTACGCTCCTGACGGAAGCCCGACCATGCTCGAACGACTGCGTGAAATAGTTCAGGAGGTGAACACTGCGAAGGATCTGCAGTCGGCCCTCAATGTTATCGTGACCCGCGTGCGCGATGCCATGAACACCCAGGTCTGCTCCGTCTATCTGCTCGATTCCGAGATCAACAGCCATGTGCTCATGGCCTCCGAAGGCTTGAAGCAATCCGCCGTGGGCCATGTCAGCCTGCAATTGGGCGAGGGCCTGGTGGGCCTGGTGGCCGCCAATGCCGAGCCGGTGAATCTCGAGGACGCCCAGTCGCACCCCCATTACCACTACCTGTCCGAAACCGGTGAGGAGCAGTTCAGCTCCTTCCTGGGTGTGCCCATCATTCACCACCGCAAGGTGCTGGGCGTGCTGGTGGTGCAGCATCGCGAGAAACGCAGTTTCGACGAGGGCGAGGAAGCCTTCCTGATCACGCTGTCGGCCCAGCTGGCCGGCGTGATTGCCGCCGCCGAGGCCACGGGGGCCATCCAGGGCATGAGCCCGTCCGGGCAGCGCAAGTCCGACACCAGCTTCTCCGGCGTTGCCGGTTCCACGGGCGTCGCCATCGGACACGCCGTGGTCGTGTTTCCCCCGGCCGATCTCGACCTGATCCCGGCCCGCATCTGCACCGACGTGGAAAGGGAAGTGGAATTCTTCGATCGCGCCCTGCAGTCGGTGCGCGATGACATGAGCCGCCTCGCCAGTTCGCTGGAAACCCGCCTGCGTCCCGAGGAGCGTGAACTCTTCGCCGTCTACCTGCGCATGCTCGATGACGACGCCCTGGGCCATGAAGTAAAAGAGCGCATCCGTGCCGGCAACTGGGCTCAAGGCGCACTGGCCGACGTGGCCATGGACCATGTGCGTACCTTCGAGCTCATGAAGGACCCGTACCTGCGCGAGCGCGCCGCCGACATCAAGGACCTGTGCAGCCGCGTGCTGTTCTATCTGCAGGATCACGACGTGGTGAAGGCGGAATACCCGGACGACACCATTCTGGTGGGCGAAGAGCTCACCGCCGCCATGCTGGCCGAGGTACCCAAGGAGAAGCTGCTGGGACTGGTATCAGTGCGGGGCTCGGGCAACTCCCACGTCGCGATTCTGGCGCGCACCATGGGCATTCCCACGGCCATGGGGGTGGTGGATCTGCCTTACCGCCAGCTGGACGGGCGCGAGCTGATCGTGGATGGCTACAACGGCCAGGTCTACAGCAATCCCTCCGACCAGCTGCGCAACCGTTACCGCGAAGTCATCAAGGAAGAGCAGCAGCTGGTGAAGGGCTTGGAGGGTTTGATTCACCTGCCCTGCGAGACGCCGGATCACCATCGCGTGAACCTCTGGGTGAACACCGGTCTGATGTCCGATGTGGTGCGCTCGCTCGACCACGGCGCCGAGGGCATCGGCCTGTTCCGCACCGAGGTGCCTTTCCTGCTGGCCGAGCGCTTCCCCAGCGAGCAGGAGCAGGCCGATATCTATCGCGAGCAGCTGCAGGCCTTCGCGCCCAAGCGCGTGACCATGCGCACGCTGGACATCGGCGGCGACAAGGCCCTGCCCTATTTCCCCATCGAGGAAGAGAACCCCTTCCTGGGCTGGCGCGGTATCCGCGTCACACTCGACCACCCGGAGATCTTCATCGCCCAGGTGCGCGCCATGATCCGCGCCAGTGCCGGGCTCGACAATCTGCAGATCATGTTGCCCATGATCTCCCACGTGCAGGAGGTCACAGGCTCGATCGCCATCATCAAGCGCGCCTGGCGCGAACTGCGGGAAGAGGGCTATGAAGTGCGCCTGCCCCCCATCGGCGTGATGATCGAGCTGCCGGCTGCTGTATACCAGACCCGCGCGCTGTGCCGTCTGGTCGACTTCATCTCGGTGGGCAGCAATGACCTCACGCAGTATCTGCTGGCGGTGGATCGCAACAATCCCCGCGTGGCGAGTCTGTACTCGTCCTTCCATCCAGCCGTGCTCCATGCGCTGCAGCATGTGGTCTCGGCAGCTCATCTGGAGAATCGTCCGGTCAGCATCTGTGGCGAGATGGCCGGCGACCCGGGCGCTGCCATCCTGCTGATGGCCATGGGCTTCGACATCCTCTCGATGAACGCCACCACCCTGCTGAAGGTGAAGGCGGTCATCCGCAGTGTGCCGTTGAGTGCCGCGCGCGAACTGCTGGCCGAAGTCATGCTCATGGACGATGCCCAGCAGGTGCGGCAGCACGTCGACATGGCGCTGTACAACGCCGGTGTCGACCGCCTGCTGCGCACCTCGCGCAACAATTGAGCGCCGCCGCGGACGCTGCGCCGCGACCAGTCGCCCTTGCCGTGAGACAATTGCCTTGTTTATTTTGCGTTCATGGCAATATTCCTAAATAAATCCTCAATTAAATCAGGATAATGCAACGCAGGATGGCTTCAGGAGATGAAGCGGCATAGGGATGTATAGAGCGCTGACCCCCGCAAGGACGTGGTCGTCAGCCTCAATCCCCTCACTTCTTGCGCCTTGCCTTGCCAGCGCCTCGACGCTAGCATCACCACTCCTCAGGCTCTCCCGTTCAAGTAGCCCCGCATGCTGACCTATCCGCAGTTCGATCCTGTCGCCTTCTCGCTCGGCCCGCTCTCGGTGCACTGGTACGGCATCATGTACATCGTTGCCTTCGGGGGGGCGTGGTGGCTGGCCAAGGTGCGTGCCGCGGGCGAACCCGGCCAGTGGAATGACGAGCAGATCGCCGATCTCATCTTCTACGGCGCGCTGGGTGCCGTGCTGGGTGGGCGCATCGGTTCGGCCCTGTTCTACAACGCCGACCGCCTGGTGGACGATCCGCTCTGGCTGCTGCGCGTGTGGGAGGGCGGCATGTCCTTCCATGGCGGTTTCCTGGGCGTGATGGCCGCGTTGTACTGGTACGCCGGCAAGCTGCAGAAACCCTATTTCGCCGTGCTCGATTTCATCGCCCCGCTGGTGCCCTTCGGCCTGGGGGCCGGTCGTCTCGGCAACTTCATCGGCGGCGAACTCTGGGGCCGGCCCACCGACGTGCCCTGGGGCATGGTGTTCCCGCATGTGGATGACGCGCCGCGCCATGCCTCGCAGCTCTACCAGTTCGCGCTCGAAGGCATTCTGTTGTTCGGGGTGATGTGGTGGTTCTCCGCGCGAGCGCGGCCCCGTTACGCGGTGTCCGGATTGTTCGCGCTGGGCTACGGGCTGCAGCGTTTCTTCGTCGAATTCTTTCGCGAGCCGGACTCCTGGCTCGGTTTCGTGGCGCTGGACTGGATGACGATGGGGCAGGTGCTCTCGCTGCCGATGATCATCGTGGGTGTCTGGCTGCTGAGACTGGCCTACGCGAGCGGCCCCTCTGGACGGGTGTCCCCATGAAGCAATATCTCGATATGCTGCAGCGCATTCTCGACGAAGGCACACCCAAGCGCGACCGCACCGGCACCGGCACGCTCTCGGTGTTCGGCCATCAGATGCGTTTCGATCTGGCCCAGGGCTTCCCGGTGCTCACGACGAAGAAGCTGCACCTGCGCTCCATCATTCACGAGCTGCTGTGGTTTCTTTCCGGCGACACCAATATCCGCTATCTGAAGGAGAACGGCGTCTCGATCTGGGATGAATGGGCCGACGAGAACGGCGATCTGGGGCCGGTGTACGGTTATCAGTGGCGCTCCTGGCCCGGCCCGGACGGGCAGTCGGTGGACCAGATCAGCAAACTGATCGAGCAGATCCGCCGCAACCCGGATTCCCGCCGGCTGATGGTGGTGGCCTACAACCCGGCCTATGTGGATCAGATGGCGCTGCCGCCCTGCCATTCGCTGTTCCAGTTCTACGTGGCCAACGGTCGGCTGTCCTGTCAGCTCTATCAGCGTTCGGCCGACACCTTTCTGGGGGTGCCGTTCAATATCGCATCCTATGCCCTGCTCACGCACATGGTGGCCCAGCAGTGCGACCTCGACGTGGGCGATTTCATCTGGACAGGCGGCGACACGCATCTCTACAGCAATCATCTGGAGCAGGCGCGCCTGCAACTGACACGCCAGCCTCTGCGATTGCCGCGGCTGCACATCAAGCGCAGGCCCGCCGACATCTTCAGCTATGTGTTCGACGATTTCGAACTCGTCGGTTATGAATCCCATCCGCACATCAAGGCGACCGTGGCTGTCTGACGCGGGCGACCTGTCGAGAGGACTGCGCGTGAAACTTGCCTTGATCTGGGCCATGTCCCGCAACCGCACCATCGGCCGCAACAATGCGCTGCCGTGGTATCTGCCGGAAGACCTGAAGTACTTCAAGCGTGTCACCCTGGGCAAGCCCGTCATCATGGGCCGCAAGACCTGGGAGTCCATCGGTCGGCCGCTGCCCGGCCGCACCAACATCGTGATCACCCGGGATGTCGGCTTTCAGGCCGCAGGCGCGCGCGTGGTGGGGTCACTGGATGAGGCGCTGGCGCTGGCTGAGAAGATCTGTCTGATCGACGGCGCCGAGGAGGCGGTGGTGATCGGAGGCGCGCAGATATACGCCCTGGCGCTACCGCGCGCCGAGCGTCTCTATCTGACCCAGGTCCACGCCGAGGTCGAGGGCGACACGCATTTTCCACCGCTGGATCTCGATGACTGGGAGGAGTGCGGGCGGGAGGATTTCGAGGCGGGAGAGGCGAATCCCTATCCCTACAGTTTTGTGGCATACATAAAGAATCCTTTCAATCGTAAGAGCGTGCAGCAATTACATGTATGACGGCCTTGCTTGGCGTACAGTTCAGCCACTGAAAAAGCGTGTGGAGAGCACTGCCCAAAAAGCATAGTTCAAGTCCGATTTGAGAACCTGAAGAAATGCTCCCGGTAGTGCTGCAGCTCCCCAATCGAATCCTTGATGTCATCCATCGCCTGATGCGTCGTGCGCTTGTTCAACGCCCCCAGCACCTGCGGCGCCCAGCGCCGCGCCAGCTCCTTCACCGTGCTTACATCCAGATTGCGGTAATGGAAGAACGCCTCCAGCTCCGGCATGTAGCGCGCCAGGAAGCGCCGGTCCTGACAGATACTGTTGCCACACATCGGTGACGCGGCGCGCTCCGAATACTGCCGCAGGAAGTCCAGCGTGATCGCCTCCGCTTGCGCATCGCCCGTCAGACTGTGGCGCGCCCGCTCGATCAGCCCGGAAGCCCCGTGCGTGCGCTGATTCCAGTCGTCCATCGCCGCCAGCGCCTCGTCCGACTGCTTCACCGCCAGCACCGGCCCTTCCGCGATCACATTCAGATGGCCATCCGTCACCAGGGTGGCGATCTCGATGATGCGGTCGGTTTCCGGCACCAGACCTGTCATTTCCAGGTCGATCCAGATCAGGGTCTGCTTCTTGTCCAAAGTGCTCATTGCGGGATCCTGTGAGAAGGGGCCGGGCTGGCTGCCGGCGTGCGGGCCGGATTGTAGCAGAGCCGCCCCGGCCTGCCAGCGCGCCGAGCAGGGGCAATTCGGGTACACTGCGCGCCAGTTTCCCAAGCCCGGACAACACCGCAACCCATGGCCAAACGCCGCCTCAGTGACCAGCAACGCACCCGCATCACGCGCAATCAGGCCGATCGCCAGCAGCGCCTGCGCGCCGCTGCGCCTGCCCAGGACGACAGCCCCGAGGAACTCGGCCCGGAACAGCCCGGCCTGGTGATCTGCCATTACGGGCAGCAGCTGGAGATCGAGAGCCTGGCGCCGGAAACGGCGGGGCGCATCTTCCGCTGCTATCAGCGCACCAATCTGCCGGCGCTGGCCACGGGCGACCGTGTGATCTGGCAGTCCGACAGCGAGACCAGCGGCGTGGTGGTGGCCCTGCAGCCGCGCAGCTCCTTGATGGCGCGTCCGAATCAGCAGGCCACACTGCGGCCCATCGCTGCCAATGTCACCGCCGTGGCCATCACCATCGCACCGCTGCCCCAGGCCTTCGCGAATCTCATCGACCGCTACCTCGTGATGGCGGAACACCTCGGTCTGCAGCCCGTGCTGGTGCTGAACAAGACGGACCTGCTGGAGGCAGAGCGGGACGCCGAGCTGGAAGCCATGCTGGCGAACTATGCCGGCATCGGCTACACGGTGCTGCGGGTGTCCACGCGGGCACAGCTTGGCATCGCCGAACTCAAGGCACAGCTATCGGCGCACACCGTCGTGTTCGTCGGGCAATCGGGGGTGGGCAAGTCCTCACTCGTCAACGCGCTGAGCGGGGCGATGGCCGAGGAGAGTGCGGCAGTGGGCGGCATGTCCACGGGCCACGAGAAAGGCACGCACACCACCACGGCGGCCAGGCTGTATCACCTGCCGGGCAGCGGCGACCTGGTGGATTCCCCCGGCATCCGGGAGTTCGGGCTCTGGAGTCTGGAGCCGCAGGAGGTGTTCGATGGCTTCGTGGAGTTCCGCCCCTTCCGCGGCGCCTGTCGCTTCCGCGACTGCAAGCATCTGCAGGAACCGGGCTGCGCCCTGCGCGCGGCAGTGGACGAGGGGCATATCAGCCCTGCACGGCTCGCGAGCTATTTCTTTCTGCTGGAAACGCTCTAGAAGATCCGATTGAAGATTTATCTCGGTCTCAATGGCGTTGTCTGCGTTCCCTCTTGCTACACGATAGATAGGGCAATGCCCGGAAATCAACAGCACAATCCTGAAAATATGGTCAATCACGCACCATGCCTTGTGCCCCCTGCAGCCCTTGATTAAGCTTCCAGCCCCCTGAGCCCTCGGAAAACGATGTTCACCTCATGAACGACAGACTCTTCATCGCCTTGCAGCACCTGGCGCCGCAGCACCTGCTCACCCACGCGGCCGGCTGGCTGGCGAACTGCACCTGGGCCCCGTTGCGAGTGCCCTTCGTGCAGTGGTTCGTGCGCCGCTATCAGGTCGACATGAGCGAAGCCTGTGTCAGCGACCCTCTGCAATACAGGACTTTCAACGACTTTTTCACACGCGCCCTCAAGGACGGAGCCCGGTCGCTCGCCGGCGACGACGACACGCTGGCCTGCCCGGCCGATGGCGCCATCAGTCAGCTGGGGCCGATCACCGGCGACACGCTGCTGCAGGCGAAGGGCCGCGACTTCAGTCTGACCAGCCTGCTGGGCGGCGACGCGACGCTGGCCGAACAGTATCGCGACGGCAGCTTCGTGACGGTCTACCTTTCCCCGCGCGACTATCACCGGGTGCACATGCCGCTGGCAGGCACGCTGACGCGCATGATTCACGTGCCGGGCAAGCTGTTCTCGGTCAATCAGGTGACGGCCCGGCATGTCGACAGCCTGTTCGCCCGCAACGAGCGGGTGGTATGCTGCTTCGACACGGCGCAGGGGCCGATGGCGCTGGTGCTCGTGGGCGCCATGATCGTGGGCAGTGTTGATACGGTCTGGGCGGGTCAGGTCTGCCCCGGGCGCACCCGCAGCAGCGACATCGATTATCGGGACCACGTGCCGCCCGTGCAGATCAGCAGGGGCGACGAGATGGGCCGTTTCAAGCTGGGCTCCACCGTGATTGCCGTGTTCGGGCCGGGGATGGCCTCACTGGCCGCCAGCCTTGGGGCCGGCGATGCGGTGCGGATGGGCCAGGCCATCGGCACCGTGACGCAGAATCAGTCCAGGTACGAACAGCAGTAGTCGGTCACGCTCAGCACCTTGATGCCGAACGCGGCATTGGCGCCGACTTCGAAGCTCTCGCCGCCCTTGATGGTCTGCCAGACGCTGGAACCAGGCAGCAGGATCTCGACGGTGCCGGACAGGATGTCCATGATCTCGCGCTTGCCGGTGGAAAACTTGTATTCTCCGGGCAGCATGATCCCCAGGGTTTTCTTCTCGCCCGAGGCGAATTCGACCGTTCTGCTGGTGACTTTGCCATCGAAGTAGATATTCGCCGCTTTCACGACCGTGACGTTCTCGAATTTGCTCATGCTGGGTTCTCTGCTGGATAGGGTTGTCGTCATTCCGGGGGGTCTTGAGGGCGGCGATTCTAGCGTGTGGCCATTTGGGCCGTAAACCGATTTTTGACCAGCTTTTCAGCGAGGACAGTGACCATGTGCGGCAGTTTCGAACTCGACGAAGCCCACAGACGCGTGTTGCGTCAGTGCGAGGCCGAGGCTGCCGTGCCGCCTGCCACGCCGGGGCGCAGGCTGCTGGCCGGGCTGCGCCATGCGCTGACCTTGTTCGTGGTGGGCCTGCATGCCGGGCGCTCACGCATTCCGGAGCGGCGAAACCCGAACAACCGGCTGTTCTGAGGCTCAGTCCGACGCCAGGAAGGTCTGGTACGCCACGTTGTCGGTCTCGTCCCAGTGGCGATAGCCGATCTGCGTGAGGAAATCCGAGAACGCCGCCATGTCCTGCGGCGGCACCTGCAAACCCGCCAGCACCCGGCCATAGGCCGCACCGTGATTGCGGTAATGGAACATCGAGATGTTCCAGCGCCCGCCCAGCAAATCCAGAAACTTCATCAAAGCCCCCGGCCGTTCAGGAAACTCGAAGCGGTAGTTGAACTCGGTGACATTGCGCTTGCCCAGAGCCAACGAAAACTGACGGAAGCTACCGGGCTTTTCGTCGATGGTCACGGCCAGCACGGCCTCGCGCTGCTCGCCCAGCTCGGTGCGCTCGGAGATGTGGCGCAGCCTGTCGAAGTTCACATTCGAGCCGGTCACCACGGCCATCAGGGTCTGGCCGGTGAGTGCGCGCTCTCTGACATATTTCTTCAGACCCGCAACAGCCACGGCTCCCGCCGGCTCGGTGACGGCGCGGGTGTCGTCGAACACGTCCTTCACAGCGGCGCAGATCTCGTCGGTGGTGACAGTCACCACCTCGTCCACCAGCTTGCGCAGGATGCGGAAGGGCTCCTTGCCGACCTGGGCCACCGCCACACCATCGGCGAACAGACCCACCTGGGAGAGCAGCACACGGCGCCCCGCCTTCAGGGCCGCCTGCAGACAGGCCGAGTCCTCAGCCTCCACGGCAATCAAGCGGATCTCGGGACGGATGTACTTCAGATAGGCAGCCACCCCGGCCATCAGCCCGCCGCCGCCCACAGGCACGAAAAGGGCATCGAGCGGCGCACTGTGCTGCCGGGCGATCTCCAGCCCGACCGTGCCCTGCCCGGCGATCACTTGCGCGTCATCGAAGGCATGCACGAAGGTGTAGCCCTTCTCGTCCACCAGTGTCTGCGCGTGGGCCGCCGCCCCGTTGTAGGTGTCCCCGTGCAGCACGACCTTGCCGCCCAGCGCCTTTACGGCGTCGATCTTGATGGCAGGCGTGGTGACAGGCATCACGATGATGGTCTTGATGCCCAGCCGCGTGCCGGCCATGGCCACGCCCTGGGCATGATTGCCGGCCGAGGCCGCGATCACCCCCTTGCGCGCCGCCTCGGGGGAAAGCCCGGACATGCGGTTGTAGGCGCCGCGCAGCTTGAAGCTGTGCACGGGCTGCATGTCCTCGCGTTTCAACAGAACCGTGTTGTGCAAACGCTGGGAGAGGATGGGCGCCTTGTGGATCGGCGACTCGATGGCGACGGCATAGACTCGGGCAGTCAGAATGGCTTTTACATACTTTTCCATCGTTGACCTTTGGGGAGAGCATCTCCGTATAATCCTCACTCTTACAGGCTCGCCGGGAACTCAGCATGGATCAGAATGAATTGAAAAAAGCCGTGGCCGCCGCCGCCGCGCAGCATGTGAAGGAAAGACTGCACGAGAAATTCGTGCTGGGTGTGGGCACAGGGTCCACGGCCAATGCCTTCATCGAATGCCTGGCCGCATTCAAGCATGACATTCACTGCACGGTGGCAAGCTCCGAGGGCACGAAGGCGCGGCTGCAGGCGCTGGGCATTCCGGTGATGGACTTGAACAGCGTGGACGAAGTCAGTGTCTATGTGGATGGCGCCGATGAAACCAATGCGCAGCTGCAGCTCATCAAAGGCGGCGGTGGCGCATTGACGCGCGAGAAGATCATCGCGGCTGTGGCCAGGGAGTTCGTCTGCATCGCGGATCAGAGCAAGTACGTGTCCGTGCTCGGCACTTTCCCGCTGCCGGTGGAAGTGATTCCGATGGCGCGCAGCCACGTGGCCAGAGCCATCGTCATGCTGGGCGGTGATCCGGTGTATCGCGAAGGCTTTGTGACAGACAATGGGAACCACATTCTCGATATCCATCACATGCACATCGTGAATCCTGTGGCGCTGGAGACCCAGCTCAATCAGATAACAGGCGTGGTGACCAACGGACTATTTGCGGTACGCCCGGCGGATCTGTTGATCCTGGGCACAAGTGAAGGCATCAGATCCATCAAGGCCTGATAACAACGCTGTGGCAAAGCGGCACAAAAATAACTCGAGTATCCAGGCATCGCTGCCTGAATCGCGACAGTAAAAAAAACGCGGAGTATCTTGCGATACTCCGCGTTCGTTTTTTACAGAGGAGTCACGTTCTCTGCTTGCGGACCTTTTTGACCTTGAGTCACGTTCATTGTGACTTTCTGGCCTTCGTGAAGAGTTTTTCTTCCGGAACCGTTAATTGCGCTAAAGTGAACGAATACGTCCTTCCCACCTTCCTGCTCAATGAAACCGAAGCCCTTCTCGTCATTGAACCACTTAACAGTACCTTCTACTTGCTCTGACATATTTCTCTCTTGTTCTTGAAAATTAGATATATGGCCAGCATCGCTGCCAACCCTTGAATCCCGCAGGATTCGCCCGAAGTGTAACCCTATATAAGAACGGATGGAATATGGATTTCTCACATGAGCAAGCGAAAAGTGGCTGTTTCTGGCCCTTTTTCCGCGGATTCAGGCGAGGCCGGGCGACTCATTGCGCGCCGGCATCGAAAATCTTTCCGGGATTCATGATGCCACGAGGATCAAACAGCTTTTTCATGGCCTTCATGTAGGCAATTTCCTCTGCACTGCGGCTGTAGGCCAGGAAAGGTTTCTTCAACAGTCCCACACCATGTTCGGCCGAGATGCTGCCGCCAAAACGCTGCACGCAGGCGAAGATGTCGAGACTGACTTCGGCGCATTGCTTGAAGAATACCGCCTTGTCGAGACCTTCGGGTTTCAGAATGTTCAAGTGCACATTGCCATCGCCGATGTGACCGAACCAGATGATCTCGAAGTCGGGATATTGCTGCGTGACGATGGCATCAACTTCGCGCAGGAATGCGGGCACCTGGGACACCTTCACCGAGATGTCATTCTTGTAGGGCGTGAAGCGGGAAATGGTCTCGGAAATGTCTTCACGCAGACGCCACAGATCCCGCGCCTGGGACGAATTCTGGCTTATGGTGCCGTCGAGCGCCCAGCCCTGTTCCACGCAGAATTCGAACGCTTCCATGGCCTGATCCATGGTCTGTTCGGTGAGATTCTCGAACTCGATCAACGCATAGAAATCACCGACCGTTTCACAGGGGCGCTGCAGTCCCTTCTCAGCGATCACATGACGCAGTGCTTTTTCGGAAAAGAATTCGAAGGCCATCAGCGGCAGACGCGACTGGAATGTCTGCAGCACATGCATGGCGGATTCCATGGTGTCGACCGCGAGCACCAGCACTGTCGGGTCCTTCGGAGGCGTGGCAAGTTTCATGGTCAGTTCCACAATGAAACCGAGGGTGCCTTCGGAGCCGACGAAAAGGTGCCGCATGTCATAGCCCGTGGCGTTCTTGATCAGGCCCTTGTTCAGGTCGAGCAAGGTGCCGTCGCCCGTCACCACTTTCATGCCCACCACCCAATCGCGAGTGAGACCGTACTTGATGACCTTGATGCCACCGGCATTGGTGGCGACATTGCCGCCGATCTGACTGGAGCCGGAGGACGCGAAATCCACCGGGTAGAACAGCTGCTGTTCCTCGGCGAAATTCTGCAGTTGTTCGGTGACGACGCCGGGCTGACACACCACCTGGCGATCGGTGGCGTCGAAACTCAGGATCTTGTTCATGCGATCGAAGGCCACGACGATCTCACAATTCGCCGCCACGGCACCTCCGCTCAGACCCGTGCGTCCGCCCGAAGGCACCAGCGCAATGCCGTGCTCATTGGCGAAACGCACGATGGCCTGCACCTGCTCGATGGAGGAGGGCAGCGCGATGACTGCGGGGCGCGGCTCATGCGCCCGCGTCCAGTCGCGTCCGTAATGCGCGAGGGAATCGGCATCGGACAGAAGCTTGTCGGCACCCACGATCTGCGTGAGTGCGGCCATCAAAGGTGCGGGCAATGCGTTCATCGAAAGGACAACCCCAGTAAATTTGCGACGGGCCTATGCTACCATAGACGCCCTGTCTTCCTGCAGCCACACGCCAAGAGAACACACTGCCTCATGAATCCGAAATCACTCGAAAAGAGCAAGATCAAATTCCTTCTTCTCGAAGGTCTGCATCAGAGCGCCGTCAACACCTTGAATCAGGCCGGCTACACGAACATCGAATACCTCAAGACCTCGCTGTCCGAGGAACAACTGATCGAGAAGGTACGCAATGTGCACTTCATCGGCATTCGCTCACGCACGCAGCTGACGCGCAAGGTCTTCGAGGCCGCCGAGAAACTGCAGGCGGTGGGCTGCTTCTGCATCGGCACCAATCAGGTGGATCTGAATGCGGCGTTGCAGCGCGGCATTCCCGTTTTCAACGCACCTTACTCGAATACGCGCAGTGTGGCGGAGCTGGTGATCGCCCAGGCCATCCTGCTGTTGCGCGGCATTCCCGAGAAGAATGCCCAGGCCCATCGCGGCGTATGGCAAAAGATTGCAACCGGCTCCTTCGAGGCCCGCGGCAAGAAGCTGGGCCTGATCGGCTACGGCAACATCGGCTCGCAGCTCAGCGTGCTGGCCGAGTCCATGGGCATGAAGGTGTATCTGTACGACATCGTCACCAAGCTGCCACTGGGCAATGCCGTGCAGTTGTCGTCGCTGAAGGAACTGCTGCAGACCTGTGATGTGGTGAGCCTGCATGTGCCGGAAACACCGCAGACGGAAAACATGATCGGCGCCGAGCAGCTGAGCTGGATGAAGAAGGGCGCCATCCTCATCAACGCCTCACGTGGCACCGTGGTGGATATCGACGCCCTCGCAGCGGCGCTGCACAGCGGTCATCTGGCCGGCGCAGCCATCGATGTGTTCCCGGTGGAGCCTCGCTCCAACGAGGACGAATTCGTGTCGCCATTGCGCGAGTTCGACAACTGCATCCTCACGCCGCACATCGGTGGCAGCACCATGGAAGCGCAGGAGAACATCGGCCTTGAAGTGGCCGAGAAACTGGTGAAGTACAGCGACAACGGGTCGTCCTTCACCTCGGTGAATTTCCCGGAAGTGTCGCTGCCGGCGCACCCTGGCATGCACCGTCTGCTGCACATCCACCGCAACGTGCCGGGCGTGCTCTCGCAGATCAACAGCATCTTCTCCGACAACGGCATCAATATCCGCTCGCAGTATCTGCAGACCAACGAAGAGATCGGCTATGTGGTGATGGACATCGACGTCGAGTACAGCAAGGTGGCGCTGGAGAAGCTGAACCAGGTGAAGGGCACGATCCGCTCACGCGTGCTGTTCTGACCCTGACGCCTTACTGGAACACCTTGTCCAGTATCGCGAAGAGTTGCTGCGCAAAGGGCGCGCTCTCGTTCACCAGATGATGCCGGGCGCCCGCGATCTTCGTGATGTGCGCCCGGGAAAACCGCCGCGCAATCGCCTGCAGGTTGTAGACCCAGTCCACCGTCGTGTCGCCCGTGCCCTGAATCACCTCCAGCGCTGCATTACAGGGCGGCGCGAATTCAAATTCAGGCATCCACCGCTTCAGCGCACTGACCCAGCGGGCTGACAACTGCCGCGTTTGCAGCGGGTCCAGCTCACGCACGAAATGCAGGAACGTCTCGTCGTGACTGTTGTCGACAAAGCTGCGGGGAATGCCCGCCACGAAATGCTTCAACACGGCATGCAGCGCTCGACCCCGCCACCACTGATACGGTCGCACCAGCGGCGCCAGCAGCACCACCTTCTCCACCCGCCCACTGCCCTGCTGACAATGCCGCAGCATGTAGTCCATGGCGATGGCGCCGCCCGTGCTCTGACCCAGCAGATGCCAGGGCTGCGGCAGCGCGTCGGCGGCCGCTTGCTGCAACACCGTTTCGAGTACATCGGTGTACTGACTGAAGGAGTCAATGCTGGCACGCGCGCCGGAAGACAGACCGTGCCCCGGCAAATCGAACAGCACCACACCGAACCCCTGGGCCAGCAGATGCTGCAGCAGGCGGCCATAAAGCCCCGCATGATCGTAGTAACCGTGAAGCACGAACATCGTGCCGCGTGAAGCTTGCTCGCGCGCGGCGTGGTACTGACAGAAGAGACGGAAGCCGCCACTCTCCAGCACGCCCGCACTGCTGTGCAGGGCGGGAGAGGGCAGTGGCAGGCCATAGAACTGCAGGTAGGGCGTGAGTGCCGACAGCGCAGCACTGCTGTGGTGAAAGCAACAGGGCGTCAGCGCCGCCTGCAGGGCATCGATGTCTGCCTTATGGAACATCCCTTGCCCTCCTCGCGTGCGTACGCCCTGTGCGTGGCGATCAGGCCTTGCGCGCGTAACGCTCGGCCATTTCCTCCAGCGAATACACCTTGCCAATGCGGGCCACCTGGCCCGCAGTGCCGAAGGCTTCCAATCGCGCCTTCACCACGGACTTCATGGCCTTGATGGTCGGGGCCAGGAACTTGCGTGGATCGAACTCGGACGGATTCTCCGCCATGAACTTGCGCACTGCGCCCGTGGAGGCCAGACGCAGGTCGGTGTCGATGTTGACCTTGCGCACGCCGTGGCGGATGCCTTCCTGGATCTCTTCCACCGGCACGCCGTAGGTCTCGCCGATCTGACCACCGTACTGATTGATAATGGCCAGCCACTCCTGCGGCACGGACGAGGAGCCGTGCATCACCAGGTGCGTGTTGGGAATGCGACGGTGGATCTCCTTGATGCGCTCGATGGCCAGCGTGTCGCCTGTGGGCGGACGGCTGAACTTGTAAGCGCCGTGGCTGGTGCCCACGGCGATGGCCAGGGCGTCCACGCCGGTGTCGTCCACGAAGCGGGCAGCTTCTTCCGGGTCGGTCAGCATCTGGTGCATGGAGAGCACGCCTTCGGCGCCGATGCCGTCTTCCTCGCCCGCCATGCCGGTTTCCAGCGACCCCAGGCAGCCGATCTCGCCTTCCACGGACACACCGCAGGCATGCGCCATCTCGACGGTGAGCCGCGTGACGCGCACGTTGTAGTCATAGTCCATCGGCGTCTTGCCGTCTTCCCCGAGAGAGCCATCCATCATCACGGACGAGAAGCCCAGCTGGATGGAGCGCTGGCATACGGCCGGCGACACGCCGTGATCCTGGTGCATCACGATGGGGATATGCGGGAACTCCTCGATGGCGGCCTGAATCAGGTGCTTCAGGAAGTTGGAGCCGGCGTATTTGCGCGCCCCTGCCGAGGCCTGCAGGATGACCGGGCTGTTGCATTCACTGGCCGCTTCCATGATGGCGCGGACCTGTTCCAGATTGTTGACGTTGAAGGCCGGGACGCCGTAGCCATTCTCGGCGGCGTGGTCCAGCAGCTGACGCAGACTGATGAGTGCCATGGATTACCTCGTTGTGTGTTCCGTTGAGTGATGTGCGTGACGGGCGCCGACTTGCTCCAGTATCTGCACTGCCGGCAGGGTTTCGCCCTGCACGAACTCCAGGAAGGCACCGCCTCCCGTGGAGATGTAGGAGATGTCGGCAGTGACTTCGAACTTGTCGATGGCCGCGATGGTCTCGCCACCGCCTGCGATCGAGAAGCCCTGGTTGGCAGCCACTGCCCTGGCCACTGCCTCGGTGCCCTTGGCGAAACTGTCGAATTCGAACACGCCGACCGGACCGTTCCAGATGATGGTCTGCATGCCGGCGATGATCTGCGCGAACGCGGCCGCTGTCTGCGGACCGATGTCCAGGATCATGTCGTCCGCGGCGACTTCTGCCACCGGCTTGATGCTGGCCTCGGCGTCCGCTGCGAAGCTCTTCGCCACCACCACGTCCACCGGCAGGGGAATGTGCGTCTTGCTCATGAGGGCACGGGCGGTGTCCACCAGATCGAGTTCCACCAGGGACTTGCCGACCGGGTGACCAGCCGCCAGCAGGAAGGTGTTGGCGATGCCGCCGCCGACGATCAGCTGGTCGACGATGCCGGCCAGACTCTCCAGCACCTGCAGCTTGCTCGACACCTTGGCGCCACCGACGATGGCCAGCATGGGCCGCGCGGGCTTCTTCAAGGCCAGTTCGAGCGCGTCCAGCTCGCTGCCCAGCAGCGGACCGGCACAGGCCACAGGCGCGAACTTCGCGACACCGTGAGTGCTGGCCTGGGCGCGATGCGCGGTACCGAACGCGTCCATCACGAAGACATCGCACAAGGCCGCGTAGCGACGCGCCAGGTCATCCGCATTGGCTTCCTCGCCCGCATTGATGCGCACGTTCTCCAGCAGCACCACTTCCCCAACCGCGGGCAGGGCCTGTTCCGGCTGAGCGAAATAGTCCTGCGCGAGCGTCACGCGCACGCCCAGCAAGTGCTGCAGTCGCTCGGCCACGGGGGCCAGCGAGGCGCTTGGCTGTTCGCTGATGGGCTTGCCCTCTTCTGGGCGGCCCAGATGCGACATGACAATCACGCGCGCGCCGGCGTCCAGCGCGGCCTTGATGGCGGGGGCGGCAGCGACGATGCGGGTGTCATTGGCGATGACGCCATTCTTCACGGCCACGTTCAGGTCTTCGCGAATCAGCACGCGTTTGGCGCGCAGATCCAGATCCTGCATTCTCAAGATTGTCATGACGACGACGTGCTCCTGTTGTCGAGTTGTCGAAGTGTTTCTGCCACATCCAGCATGCGATTGGCAAATGCCCATTCATTGTCGAACCAGGCCAGCACCTTCACCAGACGCGTGCCGCTGACGCGGGTCTGACTCAGGTCGACGATGGCCGAGCGCGGATCGTGATTGAAATCGCAGGACGCCAGCGGCTCGTCGGTGCAGTCGAGCACGAAGGGCAGCGAGGCGCGGGCACCGGCGCGAATGGCGGCATTCACCGCGCTCACGTCCACATCGCTGCGCAGCGTCACGGTCAGGTCGATGGCCGAGACATTGATGGTGGGCACGCGCATGGCCTGGGCGGCGAAACGGCCTTCCAGGTGCGGCAGGATGCGGCCGATGCCCTTGTCGATCTCGGTGTTCACCGGAATGATCGACTGCACCGCGCTGCGCGTCTTGCGCAGGTCCGTGTGATGGAAGGCGTCGATGACCGGCTGATCGTTCATGGCGGAATGGATGGTCGTGATCACGCCGTTCTCGATGCCGAAGGCGGCATCCAGGCACTGGATCACGGGCACCACGCAATTGGTGGTGCAGGAAGCATTGGAGATGATGCGATGCTCCGGCCGCAGGCTGGTGTGATTCACACCGTATATGACCGTGGCATCGACATCGCTCTGGGCCGGATGGGACAGCAACACGCGCTGCGCACCACTCGCCAGATGCAGGGCCGCCGTGGCGCGGTCAGAGAACGCGCCAGTGCAGTCCATCACCAGATCCACACCCAGCCGGCCCCAGGGCAGGCGGGCGATGTCGCTGTGCGAGAGCACCTCGATATCGCGCCCGTCGATGTGCAGCACACCATCGCGCCCGTCCACCTGGCCGGGGAAGCGGCCGTGAGTGCTGTCGTATTTCGTCAGATAGACCAGCGAGTGCGGGTCCGTCAGGTCATTGATGGCGACGATCTCGAGCTCGGGATAAGCGCGCGATTCCTGCAGCGCGCGCAGCACGCAACGTCCGATGCGACCGTAACCGTTTATGGCAATGCGGTAGGACATGGCACTCTCATGCAGGAGTAGGCGTCACTTGCCACACAAGGCGGCGGCGGTGCTGACGACGTTCTCGACGGTGAACCCGAATTCCTTCATCAACACCGGGCCCGGCGCGGATTCGCCGAAGCTGCGCATGCCGATCACGCGGCCATCCAGGCCCACGTACTTGTACCAGTAGTCCGCCGCGGCGGCTTCCACGGCCACACGCGCGCGCACGGCCTGGGGCAACACCTGCTCGCGGTAGGCGGCGTCCTGCGCCTCGAAGACATCGGTGGACGGCATGGAGACCAGGCGCGCACGCAGCCCCTGTGCCTGCAGCGCAGTGACGGCGTCCAGCGCGATGGACACTTCGGAGCCGGTGGCGATCACGATCAGCTCCGGGGTACCGTCGCAGTCCTTCAGCACGTAGGCCCCGCGCGCAATCGCGGCAAGCTGTTCGGGCGTGCGCGCCATGTGCGGCAGATTCTGCCGTGAGAACACCAGCGAGGTCGGGCCGTCGCTGCGCAGAATCGCCGCCTTCCAGGCCACGGCGGATTCCACCGCGTCGCAGGGGCGCCACACCGACATGTTCGGCGTGACGCGCAGGTTGGCGATCTGCTCCACGGGCTGGTGGGTCGGGCCGTCCTCGCCCTGACCGATGGAGTCATGGGTGTAGACGAAGATGCACTGCTGCTTCATCAGCGCGGCCATGCGCACGGCGTTGCGCGCGTATTCCATGAAGATCAGGAAGGTGCCGCCGAAGGGAATGAAGCCGCCGTGCAGGGCGATGCCGTTCATGATGGCGCTCATGCCGAATTCACGCACACCGTAATTGATGTAGTTGCCGTCGGCGCGCTCGGTGATCGGCATGGTGCCGGACCACAGCGTGAGGTTCGAACCGGCTAGGTCGGCCGAGCCGCCGATCATTTCTGGCAGGTGCTGGCCGAAGGCTGCCAGACAGTTCTGCGAGGCCTTGCGCGTGGCGATGGTTTCGCCCTTGTCCTGGCAGGCGCGGATGTACTCGTCGGCCTGCGCAGCGAAATGCCCGGGCAGCTGACGCTTGAGGCGACGCACCAGCTCCAAGGCCAGCACGGGGTGTTCTTCCTCATAACGGACCAGTTGTTCCTTCCACGCGGACTCAGCGGTGAAGCCCTTGTCGCGGGCGTCCCAGGCGGCGCGGATGTCGGCCGGAATCTCGAAGGGGGCGTGCGGCCAGCCCAGGGCTTCGCGGGTGGCAGCAATCTCGGCGTCGCCCAGCGGCGAGCCGTGCACATTGTGCGAGCCCTGCTTGTTGGGCGAGCCATAGCCGATCACCGTCTTGCAGCGGATCAGCGTGGGACGCGCCGTGTCGGCCCGGGCCACATGAATGGCCGCCGCCACCTGGTCGGCATCATGCCCGTCTGCCGCCAGCACCTGCCAGCCATAGGCCTCGAAGCGCTTGGCGGTGTCGTCGGTGAACCAGCCTTCCACATCGCCGTCGATGGAGATGCCGTTGTCGTCGTAGAACACGATCAGCTTGCCCACGCCCAGGGTGCCGGCCAGCGAGCAGACTTCGTGAGACACGCCTTCCATCAGGCAGCCGTCACCGGCGAACACATAGGTGTGATGGTCGATGACATCGAAGCCCGGGCGGTTGAACTGAGCCGCCAGGGTCTTCTCCGCAATCGCCATGCCCACGGCATTCGCAAGGCCCTGACCGAGCGGGCCGGTGGTGGTCTCGACGCCCGGGGTGTAGCCGAACTCGGGGTGACCCGGTGTCTTGGAGTGCAGCTGACGGAACTGGCGGATGTCGTCGATGCTGACGTCATAACCGCTCAGGTGCAGCAGGGAGTAGATCAGCATCGAGCCATGCCCGTTGGAGAGCACGAAACGGTCGCGGTTGACCCAGCCCGGATTCACGGGGTTGTGCTTGAGGAAGTCGTGCCACAGCACCTGCGCGATGTCGGCCATGCCCATGGGCGCGCCGGGGTGCCCGGAATTGGCTTTCTGCACGGCGTCCATGCTGAGGGCGCGGATGGCATTGGCACAGTCTCTGCGCGAAGGAAGACGGCTGGACATACGGGTCTGGCTCCTGATCTGTGGCTGGAATTCAAGGCCGGCCATTTTCCCGCACCTCCATGAAATAAGCCACCCGGGGCCCTGCTTATTTTCCCGGCGGGCGGGGGTGGAGAGGGAGTTGCCGGACAGTCACTGAGGAGAGTTCGCCTGCAAGCAGGCTCCTGCGCGCCACATCTATATCAAATAATTTTGATATAGCCTGGAGCCCTTGCTATAGTCTGCGCCCAGACCGGATTTCCAGGACATCCCGTGAGCGCCACCGCCCTTCTCAAGCCGCACAGCCCCAGTGCCGACGACGCCGATCAGCTCACGCTGGTCTGCAAGGCGCTGGCCGACAGCCTGCGGCTGGAGATCCTGCGCCTGCTGCGCACCAGCTCCTTCGGGGTGCTGGAGATCTGCCTCATCCTGGACATCCGCCAGTCCGCGCTCAGCCATCACCTCAAGATCCTGGCCACGGCCGGCCTGGCGAGCACGCGGCGCGAGGGCAACAGCATCTTCTACCGCCGGCCGCTGCTCAGCGCCGACGACCCGCTGCTCGCCTTCAAGAAGAGCGCCTTCGAAGCCATCGACCGCGTGCCGCTCGGCCCCGCACTGCTGGAGCGCCTCAATCGCGTGCAGCAGGAGCGCTCTGAGCAGTCGCTGCAGTTCTTCACGCGCCATGCCGACAAGTTCCGCGAGAAGCAGGGACTGGTGGCTGAACATGCCCAGTACACCAGCAACCTGCTGGACCTACTGCGCGAGCTCGACCTGCGCCCCGAACATCGGGTGATGGAAGTGGGGCCTGGCGAGGGCGAGCTGCTGACCCTGCTGGCCAGCCAGTTCCAGCATGTGCTGGCCCTGGACAACGCGGCCGAGATGCTCAATCGCGCACGCAGCACGGTGGCCGCCGAAGGCCTGGACAACGTGCACTTCATCCTGGGCGACACGCACAAGGCGCTGGAACTCGACCTGCGCTGCGACGTGATGCTGTTCGACATGGTGCTGCATCACCTGCCGTCGCCCCACGAAGCCTTTCAGCATGCGCACGCCCTGCTGGAGGACGGCGGCATGCTGCTGATCGTCGATCTGTGCCGTCACGACCAGGACTGGGTGCGCGAGTCCTGCGGCGACCTGTGGCTCGGCTTCGACCCGGACGAGTTGAACGCCTGGGCGCTGCAGGCCTCCCTGCAAGTGGGCCCGAGCGTCTATCTCGGCCTGCGCAATGGTTTCCAGATTCAGATGGGCGTGTTCCAGAAACCCGCCCTGCGCACCACCGCTTCACCCCAGACAACAAACCCCAATCACTCATGAGCAGAAAAGGAAAACACTATGGCCACCTCTCTCTTCACTTCTGAATCCGTCTCCGAAGGACATCCGGACAAGATGGCAGACCAGATCTCCGACGGCGTGCTGGACGCGATTCTGCGCCAGGACCCAAAGGCCCGCGTGGCCTGCGAGACTCTGATCAAGACCGGCATGGTCGTGGTGGCGGGCGAAGTCACCACCACGGCGTGGGTGGACATCGAGGAACTGGTGCGCAAGATCGTCTGCGACATCGGCTACGATCATTCCGACAAGGGCTTCGACGGCCACTCCTGCGCGGTGCTCAACGCCATCGGCAAGCAGTCCCCCGACATCTCCCAGGGCGTGGATGACACCCCTGATCATGAACAGGGCGCCGGCGACCAGGGCCTGATGTTCGGCTATGCCAGCAACGAGACTGAGGTGCTGATGCCCGCACCGATCACCTATTCTCACCGCCTCGTGCAGCGTCAGGCCGAAGTGCGCAAGAACGGCACGCTGCCCTGGCTGCGTCCGGACGCGAAGAGCCAGATCACCTTCCGCTACGAGAACGGCAAGCCCGTGGCCGTCGATGCCGTGGTGCTCTCCACCCAGCACAGCCCGGACATCGCCCAGGGCCCGCTGCAGGAAGCGGTGATGGAAGAGATCATCAAGCACGTGCTGCCGGCCCAGTGGCTGGACAAGCACACCAAGTACTTCATCAACCCCACCGGACGCTTCGTCATCGGCGGCCCTTTCGGTGATTGTGGACTGACCGGTCGCAAGATCATCGTCGACTCCTACGGCGGCATGGCCCGTCACGGCGGTGGCGCATTCTCCGGCAAGGACCCGTCCAAGGTGGACCGCTCCGCCGCCTACGTGGCGCGCTATGTGGCGAAGAACATCGTGGCCGCCGGCATTGCCGATCGCTGCGAGATCCAGGTGTCCTACGCCATCGGCGTGGCCGAGCCCACCTCCATCAGCGTGGAGACCTTCGGCACCGGCCGAATTTCCGAAGACCGCATCGTCACCCTCGTGCGTGAATTCTTCGAGCTGCGTCCGAAGGGCCTGATCCGCATGCTGGACCTGCTGCGCCCGATCTACTTGCCGACAGCCGCTTATGGTCACTTCGGTCGCGAGGAAGAGAACTTCACCTGGGAGAAGACAGACAAGGCCGACGCCCTGCGCGCCGCCGCCGGCCTCTGAACGCCCTTTTCATTCACTGCCAACACATTCATCGACAACGACAGGATTCACACATGAGCAAGCACGATTACAAGATAGCCGACATTTCCCTGGCCGAGTTCGGACGCAAGGAAGTCATTCTGGCCGAGGCGGAAATGCCCGCGCTGATGACCCTGCGCGCACGCTACAAGGCCAGCCAGCCTCTGGCCGGCGCGAAGATTCTGGGCTGCATTCACATGACCATCCAGACGGCCGTGCTGATCGAGACCCTGGTGGAGCTGGGCGCGGAAGTGCGCTGGTCCTCCTGCAACATCTTCTCGACACAGGATCACGCCGCCGCCTACATCGCCTCCAAGGGCATCGCCGTCTACGCCTGGAAGGGTCAGACCGTGGAAGAGGGCGACTGGTGCGTCGAGCAGACCATTCTCAAGGACGGCAAGCCCTGGGATGCGAACATGATCCTGGACGACGGCGGCGATCTCACCGGGATGGTGCACAACAAGTACCCGCAGATGCTGGACAAGATAAACGGCATCACCGAAGAGACCACCACGGGCGTGCACCGCCTGCTGGAAATGATGGCGGAAGGCTCCTTGAAGGTGCCTGCGATCAACGTCAACGACTCGGTGACCAAGTCCAAGAACGACAACAAGTACGGCTGCCGCCACAGCCTGAACGACGGCATCAAGCGTGGCACCGACATGCTGCTGTCCGGCAAGCAGGCGCTGGTGGTGGGCTATGGCGACGTGGGCAAGGGTTCGGCCCAGAGTCTGCGTCAGGAAGGCATGATCGTGAAGATCGCCGAGATCGACCCGATCTGCGCGATGCAGGCCTGCATGGACGGCTATGAAGTGGTGTCGCCCTACATCGACGGCAACAACACCGGCCGCATCGAGGACATCGACCGCGCGCTGCTGGGCAAGCTCGACCTGATCGTCACCGCCACCGGCAACATCGACGTGTGTGACAAGAACATGCTGCAGGCCGTCAAGAACGGCGCCATCATCTGCAACATCGGTCACTTCGACAACGAGATCGACACCGCCTTCATGCGCAGGACCTGGACGTGGGAAGAGATCAAGCCGCAGGTGCACAAGGTCTATCGCGGCGACGCCGAGAAGGACAAGGGCAACTACCTGCTGCTGCTCTCCGAAGGCCGCCTGATCAACCTGGGCAACGCCACCGGCCACCCCTCGCGCATCATGGACGGCTCGTTCGCGAATCAGGTGATCGCGCAGATCTACCTGTACGAGAAGAACTTCGCCGCGCTCTCACCGGACTTCAAGAAGGCCAACATCACGGTGGAAGTGCTGCCCAAGCACCTCGACGAGCAGGTGGCGGCGCTCATGGTGGGCGGCTTCGGCGGCGTGCTGACCAAGCTGCGTCCCGACCAGGCCAAGTACATCCACTGCAATGTGGAAGGCCCGTTCAAGCCGGACAGCTACAAGTACTGACAGACCCTCGCAGGCCTGGCGCACCCCTGCTTCGCGCAAGGGTAGCGCACAGGCTCGCCAAATTCCAGCAACAGAGACAGCGCCATGACACACATTCCAGAGCAGACGGACGACAAGCCCCGCTTCAGCTTCGAGTTCTTCCCCACCAAGACGCCGCAGGGCGAAGAGAAACTGCGCGAGGTGCATCGCCAGCTGGCGGCACTGCAGCCGGATTTCTTCTCCGTGACCTACGGGGCCGGGGGCTCGACGCGTGACGGCACGCGCCACATCGTGGAGGCCATCCACCAGGCCGGTTCGGCGGTCGCGCCGCATCTTTCCTTCGGCGGCTCCAGTGAGGCCGACATCCTGACCCTGCTCAATGACTACAAGGCCATGGGCATCGCCCGCCTGGTGGCACTGCGCGGCGACATCCCCTCGGGCACCGGCGCCACCAGCAGCTACTACTACGCGAATGAACTGGTGGAGTTCGTGCGTCGCCACACGGGCGAGCACTTCCACATCGAAGTGGCCTGCTACCCGGAGATTCATCCGAAGTCCGAGAGCTATGACTCCGACCTGCACTTCTTCAAGAAGAAAGTGGACGCCGGGGCCAACGGGGCCATCACGCAGTATTTCTACAACGCGGATGCGTATTTCTATTACGCCGAGCGCTGCCAGGACCTGGGCATCGGCATTCCCATCGTGCCCGGCATCATGCCCATCACCAATTACGCCAACCTGGCACGTTTCAGTGCCAACTGCGGCGCCGAGATTCCCCGTTGGATCCGCCAGCGCCTGCAGGCCTATGGCGATGACGCCGACAGCATCCGCGACTTCGGCATCGAGGTGGTGTCGCAGCTGTGTGACGCCCTGCTCGACGGCGGCGCGCCCGGCCTGCACTTCTACACCATGAACCAGTCTGGCCCGGTCAGTGCCATCTGGCACAACCTCGGCCTGAGTGCGCGCTGAGATGCGCGTGTCCCGCCTCCACACCCCGCAGACGCTGCACAGCGGCGCCACGCTGGTGCTGCAGGACGATCTTGCGCATTACCTGGGCAAGGTGCTGCGACTGCGGCCGGGGGAACAGGTGGCCCTCTTCAACGGCACCGACGGCGAACACCTGGCCGTCATCCTTCAGGTCGACAAGCGCAGCGTGACCGTGGAGCTGACGCAGCGCCGCGAGTGCCTTGCCGACCCGCAGCTGCGCATCCATCTCGGTCTTGGGCTCTCGCGCGGCGAGCGCATGGACTATGCGGTGCAGAAGGCGACGGAGGCGGGTGTCACGTCAATCGTGCCGCTGCTGACGGAGCGCTGCGAAGTGAAGTTGAAGGCGGACCGCGTGGACAATCGTCTGGGGCATCTGGAACGCATCGCCATCAGTGCCAGCGAACAATCGGGACGCTGCTCTGTGCCCGTGGTGGAGCAGCCCGCGACGCTGCAGGACTGGTTGGCCCGCCCGCGGGCCGGGGCCTGCTTCGTGCTGGATCATCGCGGCACAGCCGGTCTGCAGGCGGCAACGCCTCCGTCGGAGGTGACCCTGCTGATCGGCCCCGAGGGCGGGCTGGCAGAACTCGAGGTCGAGTCCGCCGTGGCGGCCGGCTTCCAGCCCTGCCGCCTGGGCCCGCGCGTCCTGCGCACGGAGACAGCCCCCGTGGTGGCCATCGCGCTCGCCCAGTATCTCTGGGGCGACCTGAACCGCTGAGATGGGCAGCGCTTTCGCACCACGATGCAGCACGCGCACCCTATGGATACAAACCTAGCGCAGACCGAGTATTTTGACGCCTTTTTAACCAAGCCGAGGTCATGGAGAGTCTGTGGCCCTTCATTCAGAAACATCCCCGGTATGGCGAATACGGCTTGCTGGACCGACTGGTGGAGCCTGAGCGGATCGTGATGTTCCGTGTCTCCTGGATCGACGATCACGGCCAGGTGCAGGTCAACCGGGGTTAATGGATCCAGCACAGCATGGCCATCGGCCCCTACAAGGGTGGCCTGCGCTTTCACCCCACCGTCAACCTCTCCGTCCTCAAGTTCCTCGCCTTCGAACAGACCTTCAAGAACGCCCTCACCACCCTGCCCATGGGCGGCGGCAAGGGCGGCTCCGACTTTGACCCCAAGGGCAAGAGCCAGGGCGAGGTGATGCGCTTCTGTCAGGCCTTTGTGCAGGAGCTGTTCCGTCACGTGGGCGCCGACACCGACGTGCCCGCGGGTGACATCGGCGTGAGTGGCCGTGAGGTGGGCTACATGGCCGGCATGTTCAAGAAGCTGTCGAACAATGCCTCCAGCGTGTTCACGGGCAAAGGCCTGAGCTTCGGCGGCTCGCTGATCCGCCCCGAGGCGACGGGATGCGGGTCGCGGTGTCGGGCTCAGGCAACGTCGCCCAGTACGCCATCGAGAAGGCCATGGCGCTGTGCGCGAAGGTGATCACCGCGTCGGATTCCAGCGGCACCATCATCGACGAGGCAGGCTTCACACCCGAGAAGCTCGCCCTGCTCATGGAGCTGAAGAATCAACACTACTGCCGCGTCTCGGACTATGCGGCTCGCACCGGCGTGCGCTTCGAGGCCGGCGCCCGCCCCTGGCATGTGCCGGTGGACATCGCGCTGCCCTGCGCGACGCAGAACGAACTGGATGCCGCCGACGCCCGCACGCTCATCAGCAATGGCGTCAAGTGCGTGGCGGAAGGGGCCAACATGCCATCAACCATCGATGCCGCACACCTGTTCGAGGAGGCCGGCGTGCTCTATGCGCCGGGCAAGGCATCGAACGCTGGCGGTGTGGCAACCTCCGGGCTGGAAATGAGCCAGAACGCGCTGCGCCTGAGCTGGTCGCGCGAGGAAGTGGATAGCCGATTGCTCGGCATCATGCGCAGCATCCACGGGGCCTGTGTGCAGCACGGCAGCGGGGCGGATGGCAGCGTGAGCTACATCGACGGCGCCAATATCGCAGGCTTCGTGAAAGTGGCCGACGCGATGCTGGCACAAGGCGTGGTGTAGGCAAAAAAAAGCGCCCCGAAGGGCGCTTTCAATGGAGGGTTACCTTCAATGCGAGGATTACTTGGTGAACTCCGGGTAGGCTTCCAGACCACACTCGGACACGTCGCAACCAGTGGCTTCTTCCTCTTCGCTCACGCGGATGCCGATGACGGCCTTGAGGATCGACCACAGGATCAGGCTGGTCACGAACACCCAGACGAAGATGGTCAGGGCGCCGATGATCTGGCCGGAGAAGCTCACGCCGTCGTTGGTGATCGGCACCAGCAGCAGGCCGAGCAGGCCACAGCTGCCGTGGACGGAAATGGCACCCACCGGGTCGTCGATCTTGATCTTGTCCATGAAGACGATGCTGGACACCACCAGCAATCCACCCAGGGCGCCGAACAGAGTCGCTTCCAGCGCGGTCGGCGTGGAGGGTTCTGCCGTGATGGCCACCAATCCGGCCAGGGCACCGTTGAGCGCCATGGTCAGGTCGAACTTGCCGAACATCGCACGGGCCAGGAACAGAGCGGCCACCAGCCCCCCACACGCAGCGGCATTGGTGTTCATGAACACCACCGCCACGGCGTTGGCGCTGGACACATCGGCCAGTTTCAGCACCGAACCGCCGTTGAAGCCAAACCAGCCCATCCAGAGGATGAAGGTGCCGAGCGTCGCCATGGGCAGGTTGCAGCCCGGGATGGCCTTCACACTGCCGTCAGCGGCGTACTTGCCCTTGCGTGGACCCAGAAGCAGCACGCCTGCCAGTGCCGCCGAGGCGCCTGCCAGGTGCACGATGCCCGAACCGGCGAAGTCGGAGAAGCCGAGGTCACCCAGTGTGTACATGCCGAACACGGCATTGCCACCCCAGGTCCAGGAGCCTTCCATCGGGTAGATCACGCCCGTCATGACCACGGCGAAAGCCAGGAAGGCCAGCAGTTTCATGCGCTCGGCCACCGCACCGGACACGATGGACATGCAGGTGGCCACGAACACCACCTGGAAGAAGAAGTCGGACGCGCCGGAGTACACGGCACCGCCTTCAAACCCTTCCTCCACCTTGGAAGCCAGGGCATCCGCGACCAGCGTTTCGCCACCCTCGATCCCGGTCAGGAACACGGTGCCGCCGTACATGAGCGCGTAGCCGCACACCATGTACATGATGCACGCCACCGCAAACAGGGCGATGTTCTTGGTCAGGATCTCTGTGGTGTTCTTGGCACGCACGAGCCCCGATTCCAGCATCGCGAAACCTGCGGCCATCCACATCACCAATGCGCCACACACCAGGTAATAGAATGTGTCGATTGCGTACTGCAGTTGATAAATTTGGTCTTCCACCTTGATACCTCCGAACCCGAATCGAGTTCTTGACGCCTGATTGATTTGAGTAGTGAGTGCCTTACACAGCTTCTTCGCCGGTCTCGCCCGTTCTGATGCGGATGACCTGGAGCAGGTCGGTGACGAAGATCTTGCCGTCGCCGATCTTTCCGGTATTGGCCGCCTTGGTGATGGCTTCCAGCGTCTGATCAAGCAGGTCGTCGCCGATCGCCACTTCGATCTTCACCTTGGGCAGGAAGTCCACGACGTACTCCGCCCCGCGATAAAGTTCCGTGTGTCCCTTCTGTCTGCCAAAGCCTTTCACCTCGGTGACGGTGATGCCCTGCACGCCGATTTCCGACAGCGCTTCGCGGGCATCGTCCAATTTGAAAGGCTTGATGATTGCCGTTACTAGCTTCATGTGTTTGCTCCTTACCTTCTTAATATCTGCTCCGCCGATTCAGTGCAGATACACCTGAACCGTGCTGATGCATGGCTCGTGCCACAAAGGAAAAAACCTTAATTTACAATGTGATATGCAGGGTCTCATGCAATATGGCGATGATTGATGTTGGGTTTGTCCGGAAACTGCACCGATATGAAGCATTCCAGAATGCATTGCACCATTGTCGTGCGGATGCACCACAGTCCGTGCCAGGCACGTGCCGGACAGGCAAGAAAAAAGGCCCGCGAGCAGAACGCTCGCGGGCCTTTGCAGGGCTTGCCGGCAGATCATGGTCGCGACAGGCGATCATGACCATGCAGCATCAGAACGCTTTGGCAATGCCGAACACGATGGCGCTGCTGCAGTCAGAGGAACCGCCGCAGTCGGTCTCGCTCAGCGAGGTGTCGTTGTACATCAGCGACAGGTTCACGCCGGAGAAGGGTATGGTCAGCGACACGTTGTAGTCGGAGTAGGCATCTTCATTGCCGAAGACGTTCTGATCGAAGGTCTGCAGGCCGTAGTGCAGACCCAGAGTGATGTCGTTGCCCAGCGCGAAGCCGTAGTCCAGGGTGTAGTACATGGCATCGCCCACGCCGGCGAAGAAATCGTCGGAGTAGTTGATGGTGGCCAGGAAGCCGGCGTAGGTGAACTTGCCGTAGACTTCGAGGAAGTCGTCGCTGCTCTTGCCCGGATAGTCGTAGTACAGCGCCCCGAAGTCGTAGCCGATCTCGTCGGTGAAGCTGCCACGGATACCGCCGTAGTAATCGATCTCGATGCTGTCATCGAAGGTGATGCTGGATGCCCAGGTACCCACATAGAAACCTGACTCCGCGGCGTAGTCGAAACCGCCCTGGATTGCCGGGCCGCCGCTGGTCTGGGAGATACCGCGGTAGATGTAGTCGGTTTTCAGTGCCACGTTGCCAGCGATGGCTGCTTCCTGCGCACTGGCAGTCACTGCTGCAGACATCAATCCGGCGGCCAGCAATGCTTGGGTAAGTTTCTTCATTTGGAATAGCTCCTTGACGTTGTAGTAAAGTTTTTGACCCTTCAGGTCGGCAGCAGCGATGCGGCGTATTGTGTTTCTCGAGGACGCTCGCAGCGTTGTACGATCCGGTCGAAGCACAATGCGTGCCCAGTTTGTGAAACGCCTTGGCGCAAGCGATTCAATTGATTGAAAAGAATAGAGTTTTACAGCTAGAAAATGCGGCAGGATAAATTGTCTTGCCGGTTTCTCACGGAGCTGCGGAGTGGTTTTGGAGGCCCGTTGCACCACTTTGGTTCAAGCGCACCAATCTGTTCAGCATCGTCGTGCACCGTCGGCGGGCATTGGGCTACAATCCCGACGGGCCTCCTTCACACTGACATTGGAAGACACTCTCATGATCAACAAGCAGTTCTTCGAAGACATGACCCAGCAGCTCACGCGCCTGCTGCCCCAGGCCGAAGCCGCTGGCGAAGAGGCACGCAAGACCATGGCAGCGGTGCTGCAGAAAGGCTTTGCCTCTCTCGACCTGCTGACCCGCGATGAGTTCGAGGCGCAGTCGGCCGCGCTTGCACGCGCCGAGGAACGCCTGGCGCATCTGGAGCAGGAAGTGGTGCGACTGGAAGCCTTGATGAAGGAGCAGGGGAAGGCCTGAGGCCCGCCAGCCTGTCGGTGGCGCGTTCTCTCGGAGCGAGGCCGCTTACGCGTTACTTTCAAGCCCGCCTTGGCCCACAAACGGTGAGTGCGATCCGCACCACGCTTCTCGCCTGCGCGTCGCAGGAAAACCTGTATTCGCCTATAGCCGTAGCGCGGGAACTGCGCAGACAGCGCCCGCATCTGCTCCATCGCGGGCTCATCCTTCTGCGCCATGCGGCGGCGCTAGTGCAATGCTGAGCGTGCCACATTGAGCAGCGTACACGCTCGGCAAGTACCTCCTTCAGCCGTGCATTCTCCTGCTCCAACTGGCGCAGCCTGCGAACCTCGTCAACGGCCAAGCCGCCATACTGCTTGCGCCAAGTGTAGATACTCTTCTCGCTGACCCCTGTGGACTTGGACACCGCAGCCACTGATGTGCGGTCCGCCTCGCGCAGCATCTTCACGATCTGCTCTTCCGCAAATCGACTATTCTTCATGCCTCACCTCGATTGAGGGGGCCATATTCTCGCGTTTTAATTGGTCAAAAAACACCCTGGCAGGCCTTAGGCTTGCAACTACGAATTATAGAAATGGCGAAAAATGTCACTGATCTCACAATACCTTCACGCTATCGATATATAGAATGAATATGTCAAAAGTCCTACATACAAAACTATTTCCTTAGAACTACAGTTAGTATTGTCAGAGATCTTCCACGAAGTTTGCGACAAGTTTTCTGGCACAGAGTCCAAGATAACTCAAAATGAAAATGGAGGTCTTTTATGAGGTGTTTAGCGATATTATTGTTCGCACTGATCCATCTTGATGCTGTCGCGCAGCAGGGAGGGGACCATGAAATGAAAGCTGACCTAAATCGGATAAATGCAAAATTGCATGAATTCACTGTGCACCTATCAAGCAAAGAGAACCCGGATTTAGTGCCTAGAGGGATAATTCTCAGAGGCGCTTACAGGATGCACACGCTGGGAAAGATAGCGCAAGGTACTGCTGGAACTCCAGATAGCCATCCCGCTCTGCATGAAATAACCGCACCCGCCGAGAACTTCATCGCTACCAGGTCGGTGCAAACACTTCTGGATGCGTGTGCATTAATATCATCAAAAAAGGAGCTTGCAAGTGATGATTTATACAGAGCAGCAGCTCTTTTTTCTTTGGCGGAGCAAATAGAGAATGAAGAACTAGAGGCCCACTACCTAACTTTGATTGAGAAATTGGAGCCAGAAGGACAAAGAGAAGTAAGCGAGCTCGTGGGCGCTAGTTCTTGGAGTGTAAATTATACGCGGCTTGACTGGGCAGCATTAGTCTCCGACTCCCCTGACGTTGCTGAGTTTCTTATAAGAAATTCATGCGCGAATACGGATCGATTACTTAAATAACTACAATCGAATTGTGTAGAGGATTTTCAGATGAAAAGAATTAATGCATTTGGTTCCCTTTTTGTTTTGATCGCAGCTACGATTTTCTTTGGCACTTTCTCTAACCAATCTGCGGCACTCAGTAGCTATTGTCTTAAGTATCCTGGGACGACTTTGACTCATGAGGTTTTTTGGACGAGTTATGAAACCATGACCTTTCTTCAAACCATGATGCAATCTCATGCATGGGGTCCTAACGCACCGGATGGAGTCACTGAATATACCGCGCATACAACCACAGAGTCTCAACCGTTGGTTCATGCACTCTACAACTGGGCACCTGGCCAATGGAGCATACTAGGCGATTCAAATCAGTTCGCACTTATCGAATCCGGAGGAAACATGGACGTAATCTCGAATCCGAATCCGGGGGCTTGTGCGGAAGATTACACTCTTCCATGAGTTAGCGTTTTGCCAAGGCCTCGCCAATGAGGCCTTGGCAGCCACTGTTTTCTGCTTTGAAGCGCCCTCAGTATTGAGACTCACCCCCTGAAAAACTTCTCCACCCGCCGATACGCCAGCGCCTCCGCGATATCCGGCTGCGCAATCGCCTCGCGGCCGGCCAGATCAGCGATGGTGCGGGCAATCTTCAGAACTCGATGATGTGCCCGTGCTGACAGCTGCATTTTCTGGACAGCCAGTTCCAGAAACTGTTCGCTTGCAGCATCGAGCACACAACTGGCCGCGATCTCGCTGGCACTCAGATCGCTGTTGAGCTTGCCATGGCGCCGCTTCTGCAATTCACGGCAGGCGCGAATGCGGGCGAGGTTCTGTGCGTGGGCGCTGTCATCGCCCCCTGGAGTCGACTGCCGCACGGCACGCAGCTCGTGCGGCGCCAGGCGGGGCACTTCCACCATCAGATCAATGCGATCCAGCAAGGGGCCGGAGATCTTCTCCAGATAACGCTTCACGCCCTCGGGCGTGCAGCGGCAGCGCCCGTCCGGGTCGCCATGAAAGCCGCACTTGCAGGGATTCATCGCGGCGACCAGCTGAAAGTTCGCCGGCAGCTGCAGTCGGTAATTGGCGCGGCTGATGGTGATGCGGCCCGACTCCAGCGGTTCGCGCAGCACCTCGAGTACGCTGCGATTGAATTCCGGCAGCTCGTCCAGAAACAGCACACCACGGTGCGCGAGGGTGATCTCGCCGGGACTGGCCTGCGCCCCTCCGCCCACCAGGGCAATGCTGGTGGCCGTGTGATGCGGTGCGCGGAAGGCGGGCTTCAGCCAGCGTGCGGCATTGATGGGCTGTCGCGCGATGGACTGGATGGCAGCGGCCTCCAGCGCCTCGGCTTCATCGAGAGGCGGCAACAGGGAGAGCAAGGTGTTGGCCAGCAGCGTCTTGCCGGTGCCGGGTGGCCCGATGAACAGGATGTTGTGCGCCCCGGCTGCCGCCACCTGCAAGGCGCGCTTGGCGGCCTGCTGACCCTTGATGTCGGCAAGGCTGACGCTGGCGCCAGACACAGGAACGAGAGAAGGCGGATTGAACTCCACAGGCTGCATTCCGCTGGCTGTGCGCAGCTGCGTGCACACCTGCAGCAGATGCTCGGCGGCCAGGGCCCGCACGCCACGCACCAGCGAGGCTTCGGCCATGTTCACGGCGGGCAGCAGCAGCGTACGCCCCTGTTCCCGCGCGGCCAGCACAGCCGGCAACACGCCGTGCACCGGGCGCAGCGCGCCGTTCAGTGCCAGCTCCCCCAGCACCTCATAGCCGGGCAGCCCTTGCAGCGGGATCTGTCCCGACGCCGCCAGAATGCTCAACGCGATGGCCAGGTCGTAACGCCCGCCACTCTTGGGCAGATCAGCGGGCGCCAGATTGATGGTTATGCGGCGAGTGGGGAATTCCAGCCCTGCATTCAGGATGGCGCTGCGCACGCGCTCCTTGCTCTCGCCCACGGCGGCCTCGGGCAGGCCAACGATGGCCAGCGAGGGCAGGCCGTTGGAGAGATGCGTCTCGACGGTCACCAGCGGCGCGTCGATGCCGATATTGGCGCGGGTATGCACGATGGCCAGTGACATGCGACCTTCCATGGGCGGTGTCGTGGTGGGTGAGAGCGCGCGCGGCGCTGCTACAAGCTTTAGAGCAGGATTGCCGTTCTGGCAAGGCAGCGGGGCTCAGCCCAGGGCGAGCACGGATTGGATGCGGCGGTCGACGAAGTCTTCCTGGCCCAGCAGGGCCTTGATGTCGGTGAAGGTCAGCGGCTTGCTGAAGAGAAAGCCCTGCACCGGATCACACCGGTTTTTGCCCAGGAAGCTCACCTGTTCGGCCGTCTCGGCGCCTTCGGCAATCACCTGCATGTTGAGACTGTGGGCGAGGTTGATGATGGCCTTGACGATGGTGGCGTCGTCCTCGTTGGTGGTGACGCTGCCCACGAAGGAGCGGTCGATCTTGAGCACGGAAATGGGCAGACGCTGGATGTGGGCGAACGAGGAATAGCCGGTGCCGAAGTCGTCCAGCGAGATGTCGATGCCCAGTTCACTGAGCCGGCGCAGGCTCTGATCCACCGCCTGCCCCTCGATCATCATGGTGGTTTCCGTCAGCTCGAACTCCAGACGTCCCTCGTGAATGTCCATCTTCTGCATGATGTTGGCGACGGTCTGCACGAAGTTCTTGTCCTGGAACTGCTTGAAGGACACGTTCACCGCAAGCTGCACCTCATCGAAGCCCTTCAGTGCCAGCTCGTTGAGGTCCTTGCAGTCCTGATGCACCACCGCTGCCCACCAGGCTGTCGAGTGCCCTGAACTCGGCTTCCCGGTCGGCAATCAGCAGTATTCGCACTGCACTGCTCCATGAATCAACCACTGGACTACTGTTATCGGCACACCCGTCACTTTCCTTCAATGCGATTGTGCATCCCTGCTGTGATTGGCGCCTTGAATCGATCCATTCTCTTCAAGGCAAGCATGATCGACGCGTATATAATAGAAGCACACGCCAACCCATTGCCAAAAAAGACTTTTTCCATCCCCTGTGAACAAGCTCAATCCCCGTCAGCTGGAAGCTGTGAAATACATCAGCTCGCCCCTGCTTGTGCTAGCCGGCGCAGGCAGCGGCAAGACCAGTGTGATTACGCAGAAGATCAGTTATCTGATCAACGAATGCGGCTATCCCGCGCATCGCATCGCGGCTGTCACCTTCACCAACAAGGCCGCACGCGAAATGAAGGAGCGGGTTGGCAAGCTGGCCCGTGAACGCGAGGGGGCCAGCAATATCCGCGGGCTCACGATCTCGACCTTCCACCACCTGGGCCTCACCATCATCCGGCGGGAACACGCGAAGCTTGGCTTCAAGTCGGGCTTCTCGATCTTCGACAGCCAGGACAGTCAGTCACTGCTCAAGAGCCTACTGCACAAGGACGCGGAATTGAGTGACGAACAGCTCAGATTCCTGCAGAGCACGATCTCGAACTGGAAGAATCAGCTCATTACCGCCGAGCAGGCCAACCAGCTCGCGCTGGAGCCCGAGGAAGTGCTGGCGGCGAGGGTCTATACCCAGTACCAGCGTCATCTGGCCGCATTCAATGCGGTGGATTTCGATGACCTGATCCTGTTGCCCGTGGTGCTGTTCCAGACGCATCCCGATGTTCTGGAACGCTGGCAGAATCGCATTCACTACCTGCTCGTGGATGAATATCAGGACACCAACACAGGCCAGTACCTGCTGGTGAAACTGCTGCTCGGTCCGCGCAATGGGCTCACGGTGGTGGGCGATGACGATCAGTCAATCTACTCCTGGCGTGGCGCGCGGCCGGAGAACATGGTGCAGCTGGAGAAGGACTATCCCAGCCTCAAGCTGATCAAGCTGGAACAGAATTATCGTTCCACGAACAACATCCTGACGGCAGCGAACACGCTCATCGCCAACAACCCGCACCTCTACGAGAAACAATTGTGGAGTCAGCTCGGGGTGGGCGAGCAGCTGCGCGTGATCGTGGCGCCGACACAGGAAGCCGAGGTGGAACGCATCGCCACGGAGATCCTGGCGCACTGCGTGACCAAACGCCTGCGCTTTCGCGACTTTGCCGTGCTCTATCGCGGCAATCACCAGGCCAAGGCGCTGGAGCTGCAATTGCAGGCCAACCAGATTCCCTATCAGATCACGGGCGGCACGTCTTTCTTCTCGCGCGGTGAGATCAAGGATGTGATGGCCTATCTGCGCCTGCTCATCAATCCGGACGATGACAACGCCTTCCTGCGCGCCATCAACACGCCACGACGCAAGATCGGGCCGTCCATCCTGGAAGGCCTGGGCACCTATGCCACTGAACGGGGCATCAGCCTGTTCAGCGCCTGCAGTGAGATCGGGCTCGGTCAGTTCCTGGAAGACAAGAAGCGCGACCGCCTGGTGAAGTTCGCGCAGTGGATGACCCACGTGAGCGAGCACTCGCAGCGCGGCGAAAGCATTGCCGCCATTCGCGAGATGCTCAGCGACATGGACTTCGAAGGCTGGCTGCATCAGACCAGCAATTCGGAGCCGGCCGCCATCCGCGCCATCGCCAATGTGGAACTGCTGCTGGAGCAATTGCAGAAGAGCCTGACCAAGGCCGGCGAGGACGACGACGAGGGCGAGGAGGACATAGAGGCTGCCATCAACAAATTGATCCTGCGCGATCTGCTGGAACGCCAGGAGGAGGAAGACATCAACAATCAGGTGCAGCTGATGACCCTGCATGCCGCCAAGGGACTCGAGTTTCCCTATGTCTACATCATGGGCATGGAAGAGGACTTGCTGCCGCACCGCACCAGTGTCGAAAACGACGACATCGAAGAGGAGCGCCGCCTGGCCTATGTGGGCATCACCCGTGCACAGAAGGGGCTGGCCTTCACCCTGGCGCGCAAGCGCAGGCAATTCGGCGAGGTGATCACCACCACACCCAGCCGCTTCCTGGACGAGCTGCCTCAGGACCTGCTGAGCTGGGAAGGGCGCAGCGACTCAACGCCGGAACAAAAGAAAGAGAAAGGCTCTGCCGCACTGGCCAGCCTGATGGGCATGTTCGATTCGGATTGAAGAGGGAACCCGCGAGGGCTTGTTGGAGCTTGCTCGCAAGCGAATGTCGACGGGGAAAGAACTGCAGCAGCTCACTCGCAGGCGAGAATCGCTTGCGAGTGAGCTGCTACCGGGCCAACAGCTTACTTGCTGTTGTCCACCATGTACTGCACCAGCGCTTTCAGGTCATCGTTGGTGCAGGTGAAGCACATGCCCTTGGCAGGCATCGCGTTCAGACCATTGATGGCATTGGCCAGCAGACCATCGATGCCCTTCTCGGCACGCGGGCCCCAGGCAGCGGCATCACCCACTTTCGGTGCACCAGCGGCACCGCTGTTGTGGCAGGCCCAGCAGCTCTGCATGTAGGCGCGCTCGACATCGAAATTCTCGGACAGCTGCGCCAGCTGCATGACCACCGGCTTGGAGGTATCAGCGGACAAGGAACCTGACATCACTGCCAGAACGGAAACCAGACCAACCTGCACTGCACGAGACTTCAACACACGAATCAATTTCACGACGTCTTACTCCTGTACTGTTTCCAGTAACCAACTGTTACGACTATAGGGTATTGCCCTCAAGCTTAATCAGTAATGAACGGCTTACTGAGCCTGGGATGTTATGTACTCAACCAGCGCTGCAATGTTTTCATCACTGCAGGTCATGCACATTCCACGAGCCGGCATCGCGTTGACGCCGTTGATTGCATTGGCGACCAGACCTTCCAGGCTGCGTTCCGCGATGCGGGCGGCCCAGGCGGCGCCATCGTCAGTGCGCGGAGCACCGGCCATGCCGGAGGCGTGGCACATGGAGCAGCTGGCGTTGTAAGTGGCTTCCACGCTGAACTCGCCACCACCGGCAGCGGCTGGCGCGGAACCGCCGGCAGCACAGGCTTCGCCCGACAGACAGACTTCACCTACCGGCTTCATGCGCTCGGCCACGATTTCATCGCGTGACTGGGCAGCCAGAGAACCGGCAAACACAACGCTGGCGAGCAGCGCACTGATACGGATGACACGAAACGCGGGACGGCTGGAGAAAACTGACACGGTGAAACCCTCTTGAATGAACCAACTGAAGCGAATTTGCGCGCGATTATACAGGCAGCCCGGCGCCGGAGTAAATTTGCAAAATCCGCCTCAGGGGCTCACCAGCAGATTGATAGGCTCGTCGTGGAAGTAGAGCTCGTCGGGATTGCTGTTCAGACCATAGCCAATCAGGAACCGCACCGAGGTATCCGTCATGCCGAAGGTGGAGGCCACGGCCTGCCCGAGGAGGGTCACGTCCTCCGTGGCGCCCAGGATCTTGCTGGTAGTGAAGGGGACCGGGGAGGTCTGGCTGCCCAGCGGCACGAACTCGCCCAGCGGGTTGCGCACATAGACCTGATTGTTCTCGAGGATCGCCGCGATCACCAGAAAGCCTTGCCGGCCGCGGTGCGCCGGGTCGACCGTGATGCGCCCCAGCACGTCGAAACGCTGGGTGGGCGTGACGCGATTGCTGAAGGATGCGCCGCCATTGGTGGTGACACCGCCGGCGAACGTCGCGCTGCTGCGGCCGCCCTGCAGACTGGTGTTGCGACCTGCGCCAATCAGCGCCGAGCTGTCGTAGCGGGCCGTCAGCTGGTAAGGCCCGTTGTTCTTGCCGCAGCTGGTGTCGCCCGTGGCACTGGTGAGGGTATTGGCCAGCACGGCATAGGTGCCGGCCGGCAGCGTGCGCACGATCTGGGAATTGCAGCCCGTGCCGCCATCGTCGTCGATCTCTAGTACTTCTGAGCGGGAATTCATCAGCACAAGCACGGAATCCAGACTGCCGGAATTCATGTTCAGCGTGACCCGCGTCGACTGGGCCAGGTCCAGCTGATACACATCAGTGAGGCTGGTGTCGGTGCCGCCGCCCACCAGCTGCTGCACCGTGCAATCGCCTGAATTGAGCGCGCCGGTCACGCGCCCGAAGTCCAACCGCGACACCGGGCAGCGGGTGTATCCCTGATAAAGCGTGGTGGCGCCGGCGATGTCGTCGGGCTGCAGGGTGGAGAGATTACCGATTCGGTCTCGCATTATTGAGCTCGCACTGAATTCATGACCCATCCCAATGACATGACCCACTTCGTGTAATGCGACGCGGGCGAAGTCGGTACCACGGTTGCTGTCGAAGGGACCGTCGTAGATGTCGAAGCGGCTGTTGCTGTTGAAGACGATGTCGGCCTGGGTGATGTCGGAAGCGCCGAGCTGATTGGATTCGGTGTACACCAGCGTCACCGCCAGCACGCTGGTGCCAAAGTCATTGCCGCAGACGGTGCTGTTAAAATCGGCCCCGTTGACATCGTCGCCGGGGCCTGCCGGAAAGCCGGACGACGTCGCGCTGGCGCGATAGCCGTTGCACGGGTCCCGGTAGCTATCCAGCAGCGTGAAATCAAACGGCGTCTTGTCGTTCCATTCCTGCGCTGCACGGAGCATGGCGTCGCTCCAAGCCTTGCCGCTGGCAGACAGACCGGAAATGCCGACATGCAAATGCGTGCTGCCACCCGGCCATTTGGAGCCGTTCACGGAGAAGCTGTAGGCGCTGAGACTGAGCGCCGCGAGCACGACCGAGAGAATCCACTTCAGCATGATGGGCGTCGTCGTGTCATGGCTGCTCTACCAGCGCTCGCACCGAGCGTTTGAAGTCGTCCACCGGCATGGGCGCGCTGGCGGCCATGGCGCTCAGGGATTCCTGTACCACTACGCCCTTGGCCACCCCCTTGCTGAACGTGTTCATGGCTGCAGTCACCGGCGCCTGCTCCGGCGCGGACACGCCCAGCACGGGCTCGTGATGCGCGGTGAACACGCCGGGCTGGCCATCGGCACGCGGCTCGATGAGGAAGTGCCCCTGGGACCAGCCCACGAGCGGGTTGACCTGGGGACGCGTCAGCGATTCCACGAAGTAGAAGCCTGCCTCGCCCACCTGGGGCAGCCGCAGATCCGTGACTTCCAGCCGCTGCGTGCCCACGGTGCCACCAAGAAAGCGCAAGGTGAGGGTGCTCTCCGCATGGTCGCCCTTGAGCACCTCCAGCACCTCGAAGTCGACCCAGGTGTGAATCATGCCCTCAGCATCGTTGCGCGCTTCCACGGAGCGAACACGCCCCTCGAACACCAGTTCGGCGTGGTCGACCACCTCCTGAAAGCTCATGTCCAGCACGGTGCTGGCACGGGCCGAGAGCGAGGAAAGCATCAGCAGCAGGCTGAACGCCAACAGTTGCCAGAGAGCAACACGCGGTGTGTGAGTCCCTTTCATCATCGGATCACCATAATCGGTTGCAGTGCAGAGAGTCTCACAGCACTAGAACGCCTCTGGTTGGGGCCAAGCATCGGGCTGGGCGCGCAACAGAACTTCCTGCTACCGAGATCAGAAGCCCTGCTGATAGCTGCCGTCCTGAATGCGCCGCCACCAGTCTTCGTTGTCCAGATACCACTGCACGGTACGCGCCAGACCTTCCGCGAAGCCGGCCATAGGCCGGTAACCCAGCTCGCTCATCAGCTTCTGAGCATTGATGGCGTAACGCGTGTCATGCCCGGGGCGGTCGGCGACGAAGCTGATCAGCGTGGTGCTGGCCGCGCCCTTGGCGGCGGGACACTGCGGGAAGCGGGCACGCAGATTCTCATGCGTCTTGAAGAAGCCATCCACCAGCTGACACAGCAGTTTCACGGTGTCGATGTTCGCCCACTCGTTGTTGCCGCCGACGTTGTAGGTCTCGCCGGGCGTGCCCTTCTCGATCACCAGCTCGATGCCACGACAGTGGTCTTCCACATACAGCCAGTCGCGGATCTGCTGCCCGTCGCCATAGATGGGCAGGGCCTTGCCGTGCAGGATATTCAGCAGGCACAGCGGAATCAGCTTCTCGGGGAAGTGGAACGGGCCGTAGTTGTTGGAGCAGTTGCTCGTGGTGACACGCAGACCATAGGTGTGGTGATAGGCGCGCACCAGATGATCCGACGATGCTTTGCTGGCTGCGTAAGGCGAGTTGGGCGCATAGGGCGTGGTTTCCGTGAACGGTGGGTCCTGCGGGCCGAGCGTGCCGTACACCTCGTCGGTAGAGACATGATGGAAGTGATGCGCGAATTTCTGCGGCCCGTCCAGCCACACTTTCTTCGCGGCCTTCAGCAGCGAATGCGTGCCGACGATGTTGGTGGTGATGAAGGCGTCAGGCCCCGTGATCGAGCGATCCACATGGCTTTCGGCGGCGAAGTGCACGATCGTGTCGACACCGTGCTCGCGCAGCAGGGATTCCACCAGCGCCTGATCGCAGATGTCCCCTTTCACGAAAAGCAGGCGGGGGTTCTCCCGCACACTCTTCAGGTTCCAGGTGTTGCCGGCATAGGTCAGCGCGTCGAGCGCGATCACGCGGTCCTGCGAGTGCTGCGCCAGCCAGTAGTGGGTGAAGTTTGCGCCGATGAAGCCGGCGGCACCAGTGATCAGGACGGTTCGCATGGGGACATGTCTCTCTTTCTCAAAGTTTCTTCATGACGTCGCGCAGGGCCTCGCGCCAGTGCTGTTGCGGACATTGCAGTTCGCTCAGCGCGCGGGACTTGTCCAGCACGCTCCAGGCGGGGCGGCGCGCGGGCGTCGGGTACTGCTCCGTGGGAATCGGCTGCACGGGAATGGCGTGTCCCAGCAGCCCGAGGTGCAGGGCTTCGTCCTGGATGGCCATGGCGAAGTCATACCAGCTGGCAACCCCGGCATCCGTCCAGTGGAAAATGCCTCCGGGCACCTTGTGGGCGATCAGGGCATGCAGACACTGCACCAGACTCGCCGTGGAGCAGGGCGTGCCCACCTGGTCGTCGACCACGCGCAGCGAGTCACGCTCACGCATCAGCCGCAGCATGGTCTTCATGAAATTCTGCTGCCACGGCGAATACAGCCAGGCCGTGCGCACGATGGCGGAACGTTCGGGCAGCAGCTGCGCCAGCGCGCGCTCGCCGGCCAGCTTGCTGTGGCCATAGACGCTCAGCGGCGCCACGGAGGCATCGACGCGATACGGCCGATTGTGCTGTCCGTCGAAGACGAAGTCGGTGGAAATGTGAATCAGCTGCGCGCTGGCTTCGCGGGCCCACAGCGCCAGTTGACGCACGCCGTGCTCATTGATGGCGAAGGCCTGGGTGGGCTGCGACTCGGCCAGATCCACCGCCGTGAACGCGGCAGCGTTGATCACGATGTCGGGCTGCAGGGCAGCGAGGGTGGCCTTGACGCTGGCGGCGTCGGTGATGTCCATGTCGCTGCGCGCAAGTGGCAGCAAGACGTGTTCTTCGAACAGGGCGGAGCGCATGAGGGTCTGACCGAGCTGGCCGTTCGCTCCCGTGATCGCGATGCGTTGTCCCATCTGATGCTCCCGTGGCGCTGTTCAGCGCGTTTCGTACACCGCCGCCTCGGCCAGGGGGCGCCCGTCACGATCCTTGGCCGACAGCACCGGCTCGGCGATTCCCAGTTCGGCCAGCGGCCAGTCGATGGCCAGGGCAGGGTCGTTCCACAACAGCGAGTGTTCATCCTGGGGCGCGTAGTAGTCGGTGCACTTGTACACCATCTGCGCGCTGTCGCTGGTCACCAGGAAGCCGTGGGCAAAGCCCGGCGGCACCCAGAGCTGGCGGTGATTGTCCGCCGAAAGCCGCACGCCCACCCAGCGCCCGAACGTGGGGGAGTGGCGGCGCATGTCCACGGCCACATCGAGAATCTCCCCGGCGATCACACGCACCAGCTTGCCCTGAGGCTGCTGCAGCTGATAGTGCAGGCCGCGCAGGATGCCCTTGCCCGACTTGCTGTGATTGTCCTGCACGAAACGCAGACCGGGGGCGATGTCGGCAAAGCGGCTTTCGCGCCAGGTCTCCATGAAGAAGCCACGATGGTCGCCATGGACAGTGGGTTCGCAAAGGATGACATCGGGAATGGCGGTGGGAGTCAGTTTCACGCTGGGGCCTGTGTCAGTGTTTCTGGTGCAGTTGAGAAAGAATGCCGGGCAGTTCGTCGGCGAAGGAGCCGGCCGGATTGTAACCCAATTCATTCTGCAGCTTCTCGCAGGAAAACACCTTGTCCGTGGTCAGCGCCTGGTAGGAACGCAGCCCCGGCGCATTGCGCAGTCGCAACGCTCGGCTGAGCACCTCCACCCCCGCCGCACCGCACCAGATCAGCGCCAAGGGCATGGACCAGCCTGGCACAGGCCGCCCCAGCGCACGCCGAATCGTGAGCTCCAGACCCTTCATGGTGTAGGTCTTGCCATCGGTGACGGTGTAGATCTGGCCATCGGCGCGGGGCGACTCCGCTGCCAGCAGCGCGGCTTCGCACAGATCGCGATTGCCCACCAGCGAGAGCGAGGCACTGGGCACGGGCAGCGGGGGAAACAGCCCGCGCTGGAGCAGCCGAACCATGCCCAGCAGATTGCCCTTCATGCCCAGACCATAGACATTGACGGGCCGCAGACAGACCACCTCGATGGCACCGGCATGCGAGGCGGCCAGCAGCAGCGCCTCGGCGTCGTGCTTGGCGCGGCCATAGGCTGTCAGTGGTTCGGGTCGGCTCGCATCCGCCAGAGCGCTGCTGAAGAAGACGATGCGCCTTACCCCCGCCGCAATGGCCGCTTCCAGCAGGCAGCGCGTGCCATCGACATTGGTGGCACGCATCAGGGCCTCGTCGTGCTGGTTCACATGGGCATAGGCCGCCAGATGGAAGATCGTGTCCACGCCCGCGCAAGCCTGCGCCAGCGCGGCGGCGTCGAGGATATCGCCCTGAAAGGCGAGGCAGTCGCCCTCGTCCGGCCCGTAGTCCGGCTGCTGGCGGGAATAGGCATGCACCCGGTAGCGCCGCTCAAGCAGACGCTGCACCAGGCTGCGGCCGATGAAGCCGGTGGCGCCGGTGACGAGGACGGTACGCAGGGGTGATTGCACGGGGGCTCCGGGGAAAGGGCGGTCAGGATCAGACGGGCCAAGGGTAAAGATCGCCGCGCCTTACCACAAGCGCCAGCCATGGCTGCGGTAAAAGCGCAGTCCCGAGCGCGCGAACATGCCGATGTGGCGCAGCCCCTTGCGCGCGGTATTACCACCGAAATGCACGACTTGCATCGCAGGCACATAGGCCAGCGGACCGCAGGCTCGGGCACGGAGTGAGAGATCGAAATCTTCAAAGTACAAGAAGTAGGCTTCGTGGAAACCGCCGACTCTCTGCAGCACTTCGGTTCGAAAGAGCATGAAGCAACCGCTGATGATGGGAATACCCGCAACTGGAGCCTCCGACGTCAACTCGCTCATGGCGTAATGATCCAGTCGCTTGCGAAAGCGTTGTTTGAGCGCAGGTGGGGCGAAACCGCGCAGGAGCAAGTCAAAGACGGAGGGGTAGCGCTTGCAACCGTGCGACGTGGAGCCATCACCCGGATCGATGCGCGGGCTCACAGCCACAACCGCAGTCTGGGAGCGCAAAAACTTCAGCCCCTCAAGAAGACAATCCGGGGCCAGAGTGACATCAGGATTCAGCACCAGATGCACATCTGACTGGACATCATTCAGCGCCCGATTGTGACCGCGCCCGTAACCGATATTGCCATGCCCTTGCCAGAGTCTCAGACCGACTTGCCGGTCAGCCATGTCTGTGTGCCAATCGCTCATAGCCCCCGGCAAAGCAGAGTCAGCCTCGTTGTCGACAAGTGCGATGGTGACTTGTGCGAGCTCGCCCGCTTCACGCGCGCAATCCACGGCCTGCAAGACAGACGCCATTGTCGTGCGCAGCATGGCGAGCGGAGTTTTATAAAGCACGATAGACACAGATAGCGCGACAGCGGTGGGCATAGTGGGGCGACCTTGAACGACAGGGACTTTCTACAATTCCACCAGACGATCACCAAACGGAGTCCGAACCAGTCGCATGCCAGGTGGCACGTCATCGGGCGATATCCGACGCGGCTGAAAGCGTTCAACATTGAAGGGCCCTCGTCTGCCGGAAGCGCCATTGCGCTGCTCTTCCGCCGCGGCTCGCAGCGCCGCAGCGAAGGGATTGTCAGGCGCAAGATCGGGGTTTTCCGCGCTATCGCTCGGGTCGGTGGCGGCCGGCGTCGAATCCACACTGCCTTCTTGCGTCACCGATAGCGCGAACGGGGGAGCGGTGGTCAAGCCAAGCAAGACTGTTCCTTCATCCTCGCAACGTATCCCTTGCTCTGGTGCAGGCAAACACGGCGTTCCTGGCGGCAACGCCAGTCGCACTTCACGTGCGCCAATCTGCAAGACACGCAGGCCCGGAAAGCCGGGAATTCCGACGGACTCGCCAGCGAGCCACCGCACCTGCACGCTGTTCCCTGCAGAATCGCGAAATGTTCCACCGAAGCGCTGACCTATGCGAGATGTCCCCGTCAATACGGGCAGTGGCGACAAGGGGGGTTGAGCCAAGGTGGGCAACGCTTCCACAGGATCTTGCGTTGTGGAAGCGATGTCGACTGGCTCGAACAGCGAAAGTTGCTGAGCCTGGATAGCGCATGGCAATCCGAGCCACAAACAAGTCAAGACGTAAGTCCAGCGCAGATGAATCATACCGGTATACTCGATCACTAGGAGGCCAGCGATGGCGGGCTGTGCATGCTACTCCTTGGACGACAGTGCATCAAAAATTGTTTGCATGCCAGGGTCGCTGGCCCTGAGCTCGCGACGCGACTAGGCAGCCACGTCCGCTTCGTTGCACAATCGCAAGTCTTCAATATTAAGCCCCCAAGAGGTATTCACCGTGCAAGAGCTGCAGCGCATGACCACCGAATACATCGAGGCGGAAGATCGCCTGCGACTGACAGGCGAATTGATGTCAGGCGAAACGCCAGTGCTTTGGCTAAGTCAGCGCTTGCTCTTGCGCTTATTGCCTCATTTGCTGCTATGGCTCGAGCGGCAGCGAAGCACAGCCTTCCCCACCGACATCGAGCAGAGCTTTGAGCTGCGCGCAGCGTCCCAGGGTCTTGGGCATGAAGCGCCTGTGCAGCCCGCTGCTCACTGCTGTGAATGGCTAGTGATTGCTGTGGACATGAATGCCGCAGGGCCGATACTGCACTTGACATTTCGTGGTGCGAACGCAGCTGACAGCGTGGCGCTGAAATTGCAGACTTTGGCCCTTCGACAATGGCTGAGTATCGTGCACGCGCTCTGGAGCCAGGCACAGTGGCCTGCGTCCTTGTGGCCGGAGTGGATGGCGCAGACAGAGGCGCGCAGACAAGCGGAAAAACGCGCACTGCACTGACAACACGGATCAAATATCCTGGTTACTATTTAAGCAAATGCGTCGACGCGATATGCTGGCGGCCCATTTTCTTATCGGATCCAGCCCATGTCGTCCCTCGCCCTGCTGTAAGGTAGCCGCCCGCTGACCACCGCTACCGTTGTTCGTGCCCTCCATTCACTTTACGGGAACATCGGGCGCAATCTTGATGAGCGACACTGGGGTACAATTTTAGCCAGTGCCGACCCCCTGATCGCCTCTGAGCTTGCATTGGTGACAATGTATCAGGATAGCGGCTACCTTCTGCGCAACGCCGAAAACCTGGCGGGCCTGGGCTACACTGACAATCAGATC